>Ga0209395_1002066_pt1 | contig 27036 bp, 19 predicted proteins | sample GOMGulsemesocosm_3_FD_184635 | JGI IMG/M metagenome (GOLD analysis project Ga0209395, IMG submission 184635) | Methane-oxidizing microbial communities from mesocosms in the Gulf of Mexico - GOM9D Gulf of Mexico (SPAdes) (version 2) | ecosystem: Environmental > Aquatic > Marine > Cold seeps... | reverse complement strand
CCAAGTTTCACTGACACGAGAATTCATTGCATCTTGCATGGTTAACATTTGGCTTATTTGGCTTTGTGCGATTGTTTGTGTGCTGGATAGTCCGCTCATGGGGTTCCTGATCAGTAAAAATGTTTGCCATAGTTTGCCGTAGCTATCACCAACAGACAAGCAGATCTTTATTCTTGGCTAAATAATTTTCGTTTTACCATTAAACGGTACTCTCTTGGAGTTGTGCCTAAGGCTTGTTTAAATAATTTACTCAAGTGACTTTGATCTTGATAACCAAGCTGAAAAGAAATTTCTTGAATAGAAAGGTTACTTGAGGCCAAGAGCTCTTTTGCGGATTCAATTTTAAGTTGTCGCCAATATTGCATTGCACTAACACCGTTAGCGGCTTTAAAGCGCCGGGTTAATGATCGCTGACTGATGCTAAATTGTTGGGCTACTTGGTTTAAAGATAAAGTTGAGCTAAGGTTTGTGCGTAACCAAAATTGTATTTGTGTGATTAACTCATCAGAATGGCGGTCAACAGCGCCTTCTAAATAGCGTTGCTCTTCATACGGTTTTCGTATTTCATGAGAGAAATTTCTCTCCACTTGTTGCGCGGCATTTTTACCGTAAATTTGATCAATAATATGCACGATAATATCGGCTAAAGCATTTAAGCTGGCAGCACAATAAATACGTTCCGATTGTGTGATGAAGAAGTCTGGTTTTAAGACCACTTTGGGGTAATCTCGTTTAAATTGATCAACATAATGCCAATGAGTAGTTGCAGGGTGGTGATCTAAAACACCGGATTCAGCCATAAAACAGACACCAGTACCGCCGCCGATAAGTGTGGCACCATCATGCCAAATATCCTTTAACCAATTAACTAATTTGGGTTGTTTATTAATAGAAGGCCTAGGGTTGCGCCAAAGGCTAGGGATGAAGGCAAAGTCAGGCAGTTGCGCTTTTTCTACACTATGGTCAGGCAATAATTTAATTAACGCCCGAGTGATAACCGGGGCATTACTTTCTGCAACCATCTGAATGGATAGCCGAGGTGCTTGTTTGTTCTCTTGTAAGGCAATGGCTTCACCAGCTCTCAGCATTTCTACCGGTAAACTGACACTAGTAGCCAACATATGATCATATAAAATTAGTGCGATTTTAATCTTTTTTCTTTTCTTGATGGGCATATTTTAAAATATTGGCTAAATCAATAGTTGTTTGGCTATATTGCCATAGTTATTGGCCAAAAATAACAATTAATTTGTCTGTAATGTTTTTAGACTAATGCATATAGAAGTTTATCGATTAATTTAAGAGAGTTTTAATGACAGCTTTACCTATTATTGTTGGCATGGGCGGTATCAATGCTGCAGGTCGTACATCATTTCATCAAGGCTTCCGCCGTATTGTTATTGACAAGCTGGCAGCTGAAGCACGCCAAGAAACCTTCGTTGGTTTAGCGACTTTAATGAATATAATAAAGCTAGAAGATGGCAAATTGGTTGATGACCAAGGTAATGTGGTTGTTGCCAGTGACGTTGAAACTCGTTTTGGTCAACAAATCCTTGATGGCACTTTAATTCGTAAAATTGAAAAAAATCATTTTGATCCAGATGCTACGCCTTGGCAGCAGAAGCTTACCATGCAGCAAGTCGATAAAGGGATTTGCTTTGAAACTAGAGCACGTGACTTACCATCACCATTACCACGTACATGGAAAATAACCGAACTTGAAGATAAAAGAGTGCGTGTTGAAATTGAAGGGGAAGTGGAAGTAAAGCATGACTCAGTTCGTGATAATCCAATAAAAGCGGCCGGTCAGTTTCCGACAGGTTTTGAACCAGCAAATTTATATAACAGTCGTTATCAACCTCGAGGTTTACAAGCTACAATTTTTGGTGCCGCTGATGCTATTCATTCAACGGGTTATAGCTGGAGCGAAATTGCCAGCAAAATAAGCCCTGATGAAGTGGGCACATATTCCGCTTCAGTATTTGGTCAAGTACAAGCCGAAGGTCATGGCGGTATGATGCAAAACCGTATGCGTGGCGAACGAGTTTCTACAAAAAACTTAGCACTTGGTTTAAACACCATGTCGACTGATTTTATCAATGCTTATGTGACAGGAAGTGTTGGCAGTACTTTTACTTCAACCGGCGCCTGTGCAACTTTCCTCTATAATTTAAAAGCAGCAGTTCAAGACATGCAAGCAGGCCGTGTTCGTTTAGCCATTGTTGGCAGTAACGATTGTGCAGTCACTCCTGAAGTTATTGAAGGGTTTGGCAACATGAGTGCCCTTGCTAATGAAGAAGGGCTGAAAAAGCTTGATGGCATTACCGAAGGCTCAGCAAATCATCGAAAAACAAGTCGCCCTTTTGGCGAAAACTGTGGTTTTACCATCGGTGAAGCGGCACAATTTATTGTCTTAATGGATGATGCATTAGCGCTTGAAATGGGTTGTAAGGTATTAGGCTCTGTTGCCGATGTATTTACCAATGCTGATGGTATTAAAAAATCGATTACCGCGCCTGGTCCAGGTAATTATATTACCATGGCTAAATCAGTCGCTCTAGCTAAAGCTATTGTTGGCGAGAAGTCCGTTAAATATCGTAGCTTTATTTTAGCGCATGGTTCAAGTACGCCACAAAATAGGGTAACTGAATCTTTAATTTATCACCGTATCGCGGAAAGTTCGGATATTTATAATTGGCCAGTAGCCGCGCCTAAGGCTTATGTTGGACATAGTATTGGTCCTGCAAGTGGCGATCAAGTTGCTATGGCATTAGGTATCTTTGCTGAAAACATTATGCCGGGTATTACTACTATTGATAAAGTAGCTGATGACGTATACGCAGAACGTTTGAACATTGCTACGGATCATTGGCATTGTGAAGAAATGGATGTTGCCTTTATTAATTCCAAAGGTTTTGGTGGTAATAACGCAACAGCAACGTTATTTTCACCTAATATTACCCTTTCAATGATGGAAAAGCGTCATGGCGAACAAGCAATGGCGTGTTATCAAGATAAATTAGTGAGTGTCGAGCAGTCACAAGAAGTTTATCGAGAAAAAGCAAACAATGCCCAGTTTGAGATAATTTATAAATTTGGCGATGGCGTTTTAGGTGATGAGGATGTGGAAATAACTAACGAAAACATCACTTTAACCGGTTTTGCTAAAAACATAGATTTACCACAAAACAACCCATTTGAAGATATGGTGTGAACATAAAGTAAAGATATTAAAAAACCTAACAAATGTCATTTGTTAGGTTTTTTTTGGTATAAATTAGACTCGACGGTTAACCTTCAATTTGCCACTTTTGTTTCAGTTTTTCAAGAATTCCTTGGTCTTTTAGCGCTTGAAAAGCGTCTTGAAATTGCTGAACTAACTTAGCGTCTGAATTGAGATTAAACGCTAAACTCAGATCATTATTCAATTCAGTTACTTCTTTAATGATGCGCATATTGTCAAAGTTAAGACCTAATTTCTTTGACCTTTTTTGCAATGTCATCTCGGTTGCAACAATTAGATCGATTCGCTTTTTGTAAAGCATCTGCATATTCTGATCTTCTTTGATCAGTTGGTAAATATTATAGAATTTATTATCAATTAAATACTGCGCTGCATTTGAAAACCTTGAAGCACCAACTTTAAAATCTTTTAATTTGTCAATATCGTCAATAGGCTCAGCAAAGTCTGTCTTTAATCCCCAGAAGTACAACCTTTCTTCGGTTAACTTACCAATCCATTGAAATAACACATTCCGTGATGGAGTACGTGCAATAGAAAAGATCATCACATTAGGTTCTTTTTTTGCTACTTCATAAGCCCTAGCCCAAGGCATAACTATAATGTTAGCTGTATGGTTGGTTTGTTTAAAAAGTGCTTGAACCACTTCGGTTGAAAAGCCACCTAAACTGCCATCAGCGTTTTTTATTTGATAAGGCTCAAGGTATTCAGTGACAACTTTTATTTCATCGCTTTGAGCATTGAAAGTTATAAAAAGGAGTAGCAAGGGGCAATGCAAGCAAAGAAGACGTTTAATTAGGAACTTTTTCATTCAACAACTTATTAAAAAAGAAAATTTTTGTTAATCAATATTTATATGCAAATAATAGCATAGCAAGCCTTTAATTTCGACGTCCCTCTTGGCTTGCTGGGTGGTTTATGCAGATGAATATCTATGGTTTATATGACAAGTTATTGTAAATATGGGGGAATATAAATATAAAAAAAGCAGCCAAAGCTGCTTTTTAAGTATTGCACATGCAATAGAAAATTAGCTCATCACAAAATCTAGTATGCCTAATGCAGCTTTTCTGCCTTGATCTACAGCAGTAACGACCAGATCAGAGCCCAATACCATATCACCACCAGCGAAGATATTTTCTTTACTAGTTTGCAGAGCAAAATCACTATTATCAACGGCAATAACCCTACCACGTGAATCCAACTCAACGCCGGCGTCTTTCATCCATTGTGGTGGACTCGGTAGGAAACCAAAAGCGATAACAACGGCATCTGCTTCCATAATAAACTCACTGCCTTCGATAGGCTCTGGGCTACGACGACCATTACTATCTGCTTGGCCAAGCTGAGTTTTAACAAACTTAACACCGCAGGCATTACCACTTTCATCGATGGCAATATCTAAAGGCTGAAGGTTAAATTGAAAATTTACCCCTTCTTCTTTAGCATTTTGTACTTCACGAGGTGAACCAGGCATGTTTGCCTCATCTCGGCGATAAGCACATGTAACTTCTTTTGCATCTTGACGAATAGAGGTACGTACACAATCCATGGCAGTATCACCACCACCTAAGACAATCACTTTCTTATCGCTAAAACTAACATAAGGTTTAGCATTTTCTGTGATCTTCATTAAATTTTGTGTATTACCGATTAAGAAATCTAATGCGTTGTAAACACCTGTAGCTCCTTCGTGTTCAAAGCCACCGGTCATATCTGTGTAAGTACCTAGAGCTAAGAAAACAGCATCGTATTCGTTGCTAAGCTCATCAAAACTGACATCAACACCAACATTAGTATTTAAGCGAAACTCAATACCCATACCTTCAAATATTTCACGGCGGGTTTGAATAACATCTTTTTCTAATTTAAATGACGGGATACCAAAAGTTAACAACCCACCAATTTGAGCATGTTTGTCAAAAACCACCGCTTCAACGCCATGGCGAGTTAATACATCAGCACAAGCTAATCCTGCAGGACCGGCACCAATCACAGCTACACGTTTACCCGTTTTCACAACACCCGATAAGTCAGGTTTCCAACCTTGGGCAAAAGCGGTATCGGTAATGTATTTTTCAATATTGCCAATAGTAACCGCGCCAAACTCTTCATTAAGGGTACAAGCAGACTCACACAGTCTATCTTGAGGGCAAACACGGCCACACATTTCAGGTAAGCTATTGGTTTGGTGACATAAGTCAGCAGCTTCAAAGATTTTTCCTTCGGTCACTAATTCCAACCATTGAGGAATATAGTTATGAACGGGGCATTTCCATTCGCAATAAGGGTTGCCACAATCTAAGCAGCGATCAGCTTGCCCTTCACTTTGATCACTACTTAATGGGTTATATATTTCAACAAAATTTATTTTACGTTCATCGATCGGTTTTTTGGGTGGATCAATACGTTTAACGTCAATAAATTGATAAACATTTTTACTCATAGTACTTCTTCCTCAATTCGCGTTTTTAGACACTATTGCGCTTGAACGCGAAGTTCAGCAGATGAACGACTACGATGACCTAATAAGGTTTTAACATCTGTGGTCGTGGGTTTTACTAACTTGAAAAGTGGTGCATAAACGTCAAAATTATTTAAAATTTCTTGAGCACGTAAGCTGCCCGTTTCTTCAAAATGTTGGCTAATAATGCCGCGTAAATGTTCTTGATGAATAGTCAAGCCTTCAATAGGTAGACTTTCAATAGATTCATTATTCATACGAATGTCTAAATCATTGGCTTCATCCAATACATAAGCAAAACCACCAGTCATACCTGCACCAAAGTTAATGCCTACTTGTCCAAGTACGGTTACGATACCACCGGTCATATATTCACAAGTATGATCCCCAGTGCCTTCTATAACCGCTTGGCAACCTGAGTTTCGTACGGCAAAACGTTCACCAGCACGGCCACAAGCAAATAAATGTCCACCGGTTGCACCATATAAACAGGTATTGCCCATGATCATGGTTTCGTGACTCAAATAATCAACACCTTTAGGCGGCTTAACAGTTAACTTACCACCTGCCATGCCTTTACCGACGTAGTCATTGGCATCGCCGGTTAATGTCATTTCTAAACCACCAGCATTCCAAACACCAAAACTCTGACCGGCGGTGCCCGTTAAGTAGATCTTAATAGGCGTTGCAGCCATTCCTTGATCACCGTGTTGTCGGGCTATTTCACCTGAAAGAGCAGCACCAACCGAACGATCAGTATTTTGAATAGCAAAACGGTAGTTACCACCTGCGCTATGAGCAACCGCATCAGCAATGGTCTTAACCATCTGTTGATTAAGCTTGCCTTCATCAAACGGGTTATTTTCACTCGTTTGATACAACGCGGTATCGTCACCTGCGACTACAGGGGCAATAATAGGTGTTAAGTCTAATTTTTGCTGCTTAGCACTGATACCCGATAGTGGCACCAATAAATCGGTACGACCAATAACTTCTGTTAAACTGGCTACACCTAGTTTGGCTAAAATTTCACGTACGTCATGGGCAATAAACTTAAAGTAGTTCATTACTTGATCAGGTAAACCTTTAAAAAATTGTTCTCGCAAGACGTCGTCTTGAGTTGCAACGCCTGTAGCACAGTTATTCAAATGACATATACGTAAAAATTTACAACCCAATGTCACCATAGGTGCAGTACCAAAGCCAAAACTCTCTGCACCTAAAATTGCTGCTTTGACAATGTCCAGACCGGTTTTTAATCCGCCATCAACTTGCAGGCGTACTTTATGACGTAAGCCATTTTCAACCAATGATTGGTGTGCTTCTGCTAAGCCAAGCTCCCATGGACAACCAGCATATTTAACCGATGTTAATGGGCTTGCGGCAGTACCACCATCGTAACCAGAAATCGTAATGAAATCGGCATAGGCTTTAGCAACACCAGAGGCAATAGTACCCACACCTGGTCCAGAGACGAGTTTAACTGATACAACAGCTTTAGGATTAACTTGTTTTAAGTCAAAAATAAGCTGGGCCAAATCTTCAATCGAGTAGATATCATGATGTGGCGGTGGAGAAATAAGGGTAACGCCAGGCACAGAAAAACGAAGTTTTGCGATTAATGGCGAAACTTTATCACCAGGTAGTTGACCACCTTCACCGGGTTTAGCACCCTGAGCCACTTTGATCTGTAAAACATCAGCATTGACTAAGTAATGTGGCGTTACACCAAACCGACCTGAAGCAATTTGTTTAATACGTGAATTTTTCACTGTACCAAAACGGCGCTCGTCTTCACCACCCTCACCTGAGTTTGAATATCCACCTAAGCGGTTCATCGCAATAGCTAAGGCTTCATGAGCTTCTGGGCTAAGTGCACCGATAGACATAGCGGCACTGTCAAAACGTTTAAATAAATCAGCTTCGGCTTCAACCTTGCTAATATCAATACCTTCAATATTTTCTTTAAAGCCTAGTAAATCACGTAAAGCTGCGGCTGGACGATTATTTACTTCGTCGGCAAATTTACGATATTTACTGTATTCGCCACTTTTAACGGCATCTTGTAAATAGTTAACTACATCAGGATTGTAAGCATGGTATTCACCACCATGAACATATTTAAGTAGTCCACCATGACTCATTTTTTGATGAGCCAAAAAGGCTTTTCGTGCTAGATTTATATTGTCTTGTTCAATATCTTCAAAGTCAGCACCTTGAATACGGCTTGGCAATTCAGGGAAACACAATTGCATGATGTTTTGGTTTAAGCCAATCACTTCAAATAAACCAGCACAGCGGTAACTTGCAATCGTTGAAATGCCCATTTTAGAGAGAATTTTTAACAACCCTTTATTGATGCCATCTCGGTAGTTCATCACAGCTTGGCGAGCGGTTAAATCTATTTGACCTTGCTCAACCAATTGTTCGATGGTTTCGAAGGCTAAATATGGATAAATCGCCGTTGCCCCCAGGCCGAGTAAAACAGCAAATTGGTGAGAGTCGCGTGCAGATGCAGTTTCAACGATGATATTTGAGTCGCAACGTAGTTGTTCGTCAACTAAACGTTTTTGTACAGCTCCTACAGCCATTGCCGAAGGGATAGGTATCATGCCTTGTTCAATATTACGGTCTGATAATATTAAAATAACAGTATTTTTTTCTCGTACTAAGAGAGTAGCTTCATCACATAATCGCTTGATGGCTACTTCTAAACCTTCATCAGGCTGATAGTTTAATGCCAAAGTCTCAGTGCGATAATGCTCAGGGTCAAGTTCTCTTAATTGCTGTAATCCGGTATACATTAATATCGGCGTGGCAAACAGAATACGGTCTGCATGGCCTGTTGTTTCGTTGAAAACATTATGCTCACGGCCAACACATGTGCCTAATGACATTACATAACGCTCACGTAACGGATCAATCGGTGGATTGGTCACTTGCGCAAATTGTTGGCGGAAATAATCAAATAGCGTCCGTGGCTGACTAGACAGTACTGCCATAGGAGTATCATCTCCCATAGAGCCCGTTGCCTCTTGGCCATTTTCAGCTAAAGTTCTTATAACCTGCTGAATTTCTTCATAACTGTAATTAAACATTTTATGATATTGAGCGATTATTTGATCATCAAATACGCGTTTGCCAATTAATTCGGCATCTAATTTATGAAAAGGTACTAAGCGACGAATATTATTATCTAACCATTCACGGTAGGGATGACGGATTTTTAAATCATCATCAATATTTTTAGAGGTAAAGATTTTCCCCGTGTAGGTATCAATGGCGAGCATTTCACCCGGTCCAACACGGCCTTTTTCGATAACTTCATCTTCACCGTAATCCCAAATACCGACTTCCGACGCAAGCGTGATAAAGCCATCACGGGTGATAACATAACGTGCTGGACGTAAACCATTGCGATCAAGATTACAAGCAACATGACGGCCATTGGTGACAACAACACCTGCTGGGCCATCCCATGGTTCCATATGCATAGAGTTAAATTCATAGAAGGCTTTTAAGTCATCATCCATTAATGGACTGTTTTGCCATGCAGGTGGCATTAATAAACGCATGCCACGATATAAGTCCATGCCGCCCGCGAGAAATAATTCCAGCATATTATCTAAAGACGATGAGTCAGAGCCACTCTCATTAACAAAAGGAGCCGCGTCTTGTAAATCAGGTAGTAAAGGCGTGCGAAAACGGTAGCTACGAGCACGTGTCCACTGGCGATTACCTTTAATGGTATTGATCTCGCCATTGTGGGCTAAATAACGGAATGGTTGTGCTAAATGCCATTGCGGAGAGGTATTTGTTGAGAAACGTTGGTGAAAAACACAAATCGCGGTTTGCATACGTATATCAGCCAAATCTAAATAAAAATTCGGCAAATCTACAGGCATCATTAAACCTTTGTAGATAGTTACCAAGCACGAAAGGCTGGCAACATAAAAACGTTCATCTTCAATACGCTTTTCTGCTCGACGACGAGCCATATATAAGCGACGTTCTAAATCTTTATTTCTCCAACCAGGAGGAGCATCGACGAACACTTGCTCAATAGTAGGTAAATTACTTGCTGCAATTTCACCTAGTGTTGAAATATCTGTCGGCACTACACGCCAACCAACAATTGTCAGCGTTTCATTGGTCAGTTCTTCTTCAAGAATTTTTTTAGTTTGAGCTGCTTGAATAGGATCAGGGTTTAAGAAAACCATTCCAACTGCGTACTTTTTACCGAGCTGCCAATTATTCTCTTCAGCAACAGAGCGAAAAAATGTGTCAGGCTTTTGAATTAATAAGCCACAGCCATCCCCCGTCTTACCATCGGCAGCGATACCACCACGATGTTGCATACGATCAAGGGCATGGATGGCTGTTTTAATGAGCTTATGACTCGTTTCGCCTTGTTGATGAGCGATTAAACCAAATCCACAATTGTCTTTTTGAACCTTGTGATCATAAAGCTGCATGTATTTTCTCCTAATAAAAAAATTCGACTTGGTCATTGTTTTGTCTGGGAAGAATAAAATTATGTAAAAAATGCATAATTACTCTGTTTATTCGCCAAGTGGAACCCCTAACATTAAACATTTCTTTGGCAAAGGTCAATAAAAATAGAGTTTTTGCTCGTAACTTTATTACATTTCGCAATGTGGTTGTTTTTGTTGATTTTTACTTGTTCGCGAGAGTTTTGTGTAAAAGTTTAATTAGTGATAATTTCACTATATGTACGAAAGTCATTGAAAAAACAATAAAACTGAAAGTTTACTACATGTTTGTTGGTAAGTTTGTAGATATTAATTAGAAGTAATGTATTCACAGATTATTCATTATTGTATATACAACAATGAATAACGTATGAATATCCAGGGAGGGTTAATACATGTTCTTATGCATCCACGGACGCGTGATATACCGTAGATTCTTTACATAAAAAAGCCAGCATAAAGCTGGCTAAGTTGGGACGAATAGTCAATTACGGTTGATAGCCGCCGGGGACACCTTTGGTGGTGATACTAACGGCGTCATGAGCATGTAATGATTCTAAATGATTGACCTTTAGCCAAAAATCATCAAAGTTTTCTGTTTGATTCATAGCATGTTGAAGGCGGCGGGCAGCATCTTCACAGAACATTAAATTTTGTCCGTTAAGACGGGCAAATTCTTGTTCATCGGCTCTTTTGACAGCAGCTTGTACAGGTGTTTGTAAAGCATTTTCAATTAAATCAATTATGTCTGTAATAGGAAATTCAGTATTTGCAGAATTAAGCTTGACTTTAATTTCAGCAATTGAACGTTGGCTATGGGGTGTGGCAACTATACCCTCTGTAGTACCAAGCCATTGATGGACAACATCTAAATCAACGGGTCCATCATTACTAAAAGATTCTTTAAATGACTTTTGAATTAATTGTCTCGCCAATGCTGCCGAGCATGGACAAGTTGACGAATAACGAACATCTACAGCAAGCTCTACGGATAATTTCCCTTGGCTTAATAACCCCGCAACTGTTATAGGATAAGCTTTCCAACCTTGTTTTCCGCTGATGAGGGACTTTCTGCGTAAATGATAATCAAAATTGAAAATAACTTTAGCGTTATCACTAAGTTCTTGATGACTGCTGATAAAGCCGCCTAGTAAACTGATGAGGCTTTGATAGTTCAATTCATTGTTATTAGATAATTCATCAAGCAGAAGATAAAGACGAGACATATGAATGCCTTTTGCTTGAGGATCATTTAGGTTAACAAAAGCATCGATAAAAGCTGAAACCATGCGTGGTGATTCGCCCTTTGAAGCTAGCATTATGGGCATTTCTATATTGCTCATACCAACCCAGTCTAGAGTACCTTCCGTTTGTGCGGTGGTGTGGTTGGCAATATCAGGCATTATTGTTGACATGGTATCTCCGAAGTGTGTCGAGTTATGTAAAGGGCTAGGTCTTTCCTAACTACAGTCATAACAAAATAGTTGTCTCGCTCAAGCGTTTATTTCTACTGAAATAGAACCCTATGGGCTGATTTGGCTATGTATTCTATCTTAAAATCTGAAAAAAAATAGACTTTTATTTAGGCCTATCTATTGAAAACCAATACGGTGCCAGAAAAGGGCGCTATTTTGAATGAAAATACTAGCAAAAGCAATCTATGCTTTGTTTTGGGGGGATTTACTGAATAGAGAAATATTCACAACAAGGATGATATTTTGAATTGAATTGCTACAATGAATAATACATAGCGGTAATAGGTTGTATTTGTGAATTATATTGATCAGTTAGATACGTATTTACTTGAAGATTATTTTGCTAACTTGGGTAAGGCTATTGTTCAACAGATGTTGGAGTTATACATTAAGCAATCAGCATTGTATTTGAAAGAAATTTATCAAACCATTGAGGATGAATCTCAGTCAAAATGGGAAGAGCAATGTCATAAAATGAAAGGGGCTGCAGGTAGTATTGGTTTGGTAAAAGTACATGCTAAATTAGTGGCTATAGAAAAATCTACAGATAATTGGGAAGTGAACAAACGTTATTTTGATGAATTATGTAATGTTAACCAAGTTTCGATTGAAAATTTTTCTCAGTGGTTATTAGAAAAGTAACTTAAAAAAGCAATAAAAAAGGCTAGCAAAGCTAGCCTTTATAAACAGCAATCATGCTTAATCAACACTACCGACAAATCGATAGCCTTCGCCATGAATGGTATTAATCAATTCTTCAGTATCGTCAATTGACTCAAAGTGCTTACGCAATCGTCGAATGGTGACATCAACGGTACGATCGTTAGAGCGTAAATCCCGGCCGGTCATTTCTTTAATTAACTGCTGACGGGTCACTATTTGCCCAGTATTTTCAATCAACAAACGGAGTGCGCGATATTCACCACGTGGGATCGAAACAACATCGCCATTAGGGGAGGTCATTTTTCGAGAGTTACCATCTAATGTCCATTGATTGAATTTGATAATAGCGTTGTCAGTTTCTTTTTTACCTTGAGATATACGGTTTAAAATATTTCGGGCGCGTATGGTAAGTTCTCTAGGGTTAAAGGGTTTGGTTAGATAATCATCGGCACCTATTTCCAAGCCGAGTATTTTATCGATATCACTGTCCCTGCCGGTTAAAAATATTAAGCCAAGATCGACATTGGTTGTCAGTTCTCTTGCTAATAACAAGCCGTTTTTACCTGGAAGGTTTATATCCATAATCACTAGGTTTATGGAATTTTGTTGGAGCTTTCTCTCCATCGCTTCACCATTAATAGCCTCTGAAACTGTATAATCTTCAGCTTCAAACAAATTGCGCAGGTTGAAACGAGTAACATCTTCATCTTCTACAATAAGTATATGGGGTTTTTGCATACTTAAATTTCCATTTTTAATGCTTTGTTTTTGATTGTTGTGCATCTCAGTACATTTTAAGGGTAGACGTTATCTTAAATTGGCAGTTTTTGATAAATGTCACCCTCTACATTATACAGCCTAACGTAAAAAGTTCATTGTTGCTATGCCAATTTAATACAAATTTAACGATACTATAAAGGTCGTATTTTTGGGGGATAAGTGCATTAACATTTGATTGTATTAATTAAAGTAATTGTTCACTGATAGGAAAGGAAATTTCAAATCTAGCGCCTTTGTCCAAATCGCTATCTAAACTGATATTACCCCCAAGTGCTTGAGTGACCAAATTGTAAACTAAGTGTAATCCTAAACCGCTGCCACCTTCACCTCTTTTAGTGGTGATAAAAGGTTCAAATATTTTGTCTTTAATCGCGGGTGATATCCCTATGCCATCATCTTGGTAACTGATAAGAAATAGCTCTCCTTGTTTGGTCGCCGTGACTTGAATTGAGCCATGTTCCCTTTCATCAAAGCCGTGTGCTATAGAATTTAAAATAAGGTTGATCATAATTTGATTTATGGGTCCAGGTTTACTTACGATAAGCAAATCACTGGGACAGTCGAGCGATATTTTATAAGGGGAATTTTGCATTTTAGGAGCTAAAGTTAATAAAATTTCATCAAACAATTCGGCAAAATTAAACTGTCTAAACTCTTCACTGGATTGATCAACGGCAACCTTTTTAAAGCTGGAAATTAATTCTGCTGCACGCTTTAAGTTACGATAAATTATGCCGACGTTTTCCTCACCTTCATATAAGAATTTTTTAAGTTGACTTGATTTGAGTGACTTATCATCAAAAGAAGATTTTATTTCAAGCAATCGATCAGACAGTAAAGTTGATGCAGTAACACCTAGCCCTATTGGTGTATTCACTTCGTGCGCAACACCTGCAACCATATCGCCTAATGAAGCCATTTTTTCACTCTCAACGAGATGATCTTGATATTGGTGCAATTTTTCGAGGGTAGATAATAATTCTTGATTTGATTCTTTAAGTGCATCAGACCTTTTAGCGACCTTATTTTCTAATTCAATATTTAGCGCTAAACTGTGCTGCTCAGCTACTTCTAATTTGGTAATGTTCTTTTCAATTCTTATTAGAAAGTTATTAATATTGCGAGCAAGTATATCGGCTTCTTTATAAGGCATTGGCTTTAAGCGTTCGGTGTAGTCTTTTGTTTGAGACATATTAAGTATGCCCGTACTAATAACTCTTAATGGCGTGGTAATGATATTTTCTAGTTTAAAACTGATGGTGGTGATGGTCATCAACAAGACAAAAAATAACAGGATAAAAACGATCATTAAGTGATTATTAAAAGATAATCCAGTACGTAAATTCATTTGAATATAAACATAACCAAGTTCTTTGTTATCGGAAATGATCGGTGTAACCAGCTTTATATGGCTATCTTCCATAAGAGGGACAGTAAGGGCGTCTTTTTCTTGATGAGATAGTCTATTTGTACTAGGGTCTGATTTACTACCCGTAATCGCATCATAAATAACAACAATGCCAAAATTTTTATTATCAGTGTGGTATTTATAGATATCTACATATTGTATCGCTTTATTTTCTTTGAGTTTATCTAGCTTGCTAGCAAGGTTGTCGTAGGTTTCATTTTGAACATCTTGCACGCTTAGCTCTGCAATATAGTTAGCCCAAGAGGTGATGTTATTATTTATTTGCTGTTTGGATTCGGTAAAAAAAAGATTGGAAATGTATAAAATTACCAGTAATACGACCACAAAGGTGAAGCCCAGCGTAGTGCTAAGAATTGAACGTCGTATGGAGGTGATTTTATTAGTTATTTGCATATACAGTTAATTTGTTTTGTAAACTACCCATTAAATAATTGTTGAAATTTGAACAGATTGCAACAATTATACAAAAATCTTTCTACAACGAATGCGTTTCCGATCCGATTGAATGAATAGCTCAATGAATTATAGCCAATCCATCTTACTAAGCTCAAAAACATCAATTACCTAGATATTCTGGTTTGATAGATAGTAAAGCCACTCTTAACACATAGTTTGACTGTTTTGCCAATTGAGCGTTCGATAATCGGCTGGTATTTAAGAAAGCTATTAGCAACAATGGTTAATATGCCCTGTTTTGTAAGGTGCTTTTTAACTCCGTCAAGAAAGGTTTCTGTCGCGGCATAATGTGTTGCTATCCCTTGATGAAAGGGAGGGTTGGAAATGACGTGCTGATATTGCTCAGTAATATGAGACAAGCTGTTTGTTGCAAAAGTTTTGCCATATAAATTATTAAGCTCGAGGGTTTTTGCTGAAGATGCTAATGCTAAGGCACTAACATCGGCTAAGTGCAATTCTGTATTTCGATTTGTTAAGCCAATATATGTGGCGATAACACCTGCACCACAGCCAAAATCAAGTACCTTACCTTCAATCGTATTAGGTAAATTCTCTAGTAATATTGCTGTACCCATATCTAATTTAGCTTGGCTAAATACGCCAGGTAAAGCGGCTACCTTGAAAGTACTCTTATTTAATTCTACAGAATAGTAACTATACCAATCCTCTAAATTAAAGAGATCTCCATGGTTAATTAATGCGGCCTCAAAAAGTAAACAATGGCGGGCGGCATCAACTTTTTCACAGAAACTCACTTGTTTGGCAATAAGTTTATTAACGGATTTTATTCCACTTTTATTTTCACCAACAACGAGTAATTTAGTCGTTGCTGTTGTGCAATGGGCCAACATAGCCAAGGTAAATGTTAATTCATTTTTACTTTTAGGGAAGCGTAAAATAACTAAATCATGTATTTGCTCTGTATGTAATTGTGCAGCAAAAATACAACTACAGTCAGTTATTTGCTGGTGATAGTTATGTTGCTCAAAATTAGTATCATAAAAGGTTAACTGGGTTTCAGTGTTAAGTGTCTGCATATATTGAGCTAATTCATCATTTGGCATATTGATAAGTAGCGGGAATTTTGCCGTCAGCAAATCATCATTTCTTACCAAAAGTTGGCTTAAATTAGTTAAGTGCATTGAGTGTCCAGAATGAGCAATTTAAATACCGAGTGGATTAATCGCTCACTTAGCGATAAATTATCCCAATGGTATAAGTGATTATGATGAAGTATTTGTATTCTACAAGAATAAGTTGTTTGAACCAAACGAATTAGGAAAAGCTTAAGTTTCACTTAAGGTTGGTGCCATAGGATGAAGAAACAACATATCTTTAGGTTAACTTATGAAAGATAAAAGCCTCACTAAACAGTTTCCATTGATAACTTCTTTTGTCAGTTTATTAGTATTATCAGGGTGTTCATCGCTAGGTGTAGAGCCTTGGGAAAGAGACTTATTAGCAAAAAAAGAAATGGCGCTAACATCTTCACCGATTGATGCGGCATTAGATGATCATATTTATTTTAGTAAAGAAGCTTCCAGTGGTGGCAAAAGCTTTGGTGGTGGAGGTTGTGGATGCAATTAACTCAATCTAACCCTAAAAGCAAAAGCAAAAGCAAAAGCAAAAGCAAAAGCAAAAGCAAAAGCAAAAGCAAAAGCAAAAGCAAAAGCAAAAGCAAAAGCAAAAGCAAAAGCAACAGGAAAAATGTCAAAGCACTATTAACCACCGCAACGTGTGCGTTACTTGGCTCTGTTGTTCCCAGTCCTCAAGCGCTTGCAGCCCAGCCAGATGAATGGCAGTTTGATACAGCGATTATGTACTATGGTGAGAGTGCCCGTGTTACAGCTGTTGAAGGGATCATTGCCGGACAAAAATTATTTGCTTATGATCAATTATTAAACCTCAAATTTACCGTTGATGTTTTAACTGGCGCTTCGCCTAATGGCGCTGTTGCTCAGCCGAACGTGCAAACATTTACTCGGCCTTCAGGACGTGGTCAGTATCAAATCAATGCCAATGAAACACCACTTGATGATACTTTTAAAGACACCAGAGTACAGTTTACTGGGCAATGGACTCAGCCAATATTTGAAAATTATGTATGGAGTATTGGTGGTAATGCATCGAAAGAATATGATTATTTATCACTGTCAATTAACAGTAATTTAGCACGAGATTTTAATCAGAAAAACACCACGGTTTCGGCAGGACTTTCTTTTGCTTTTGACCAAATTGAGCCCGAAGGGGGAATACCTACTCCTTTAAGTACCATGCAAGTCGCAGACGTTGCTCCTATTAGAGGCTATGATGACGGTTATGTTCATCCCGATATACAATCACGTCTAGGTGAAAATGATGATAAAACCACGGTTGATTTATTGTTGGGATTAACACAAGTCATCAATCGGCGTATGCTTGTACAGCTTAATTATAGTTATTCCGCGGCAGATGGTTATATGACAGATCCCTTTAAAGTTGTCAGTGTGGTTAATGACCAAGGGGATACTCAGCGTGCTATCTATGAGAATCGTCCGGACAGTCGTACCAAACATGCTATTTTTGCGCAAACAAAATATCATTTTGCACAGAGTATTCTTGATTCGTCTTATCGATTCATGACTGATGATTGGCAAATTGATTCACATACCTTTGATTTTCGTTACCATGTCGCGTTGAATGACGGACATTTTATTGAGCCACATATGCGTTATTACACTCAATCAGCGGCTGAATTTTATCGACCTTATGTTATAGAAAATGATGTACCTACAGATTTGATTAGCGCTGATTACCGTATTGGCGAAATGGATGCTTATACCTTAGGTCTTAAATATGGCATGCCGATAAATAATGGCGACAGTTTGTCTTTTCGATTAGAGTATTATCAGCAATCGCCAAAAAGCAGTGGAACCCAAGCTGTTGGTGTGCTTAATGATGTTGAACTTTATGAACAAGTTGATGCAGTTATTGCGCAAATAACCTATTCATTTTAGGCTTTGATCGATAATGTTATTGTTCACCATTAATTCATTAGTAGGTTAGCTTTTGTTAAGAAAAGTCATTTGTAGTGCACGCGAGGGTGGTTTTTTATTGTCATTTCATGCCATGGCAAGCCCTTGTGAGGTATTAATTGATGTTTATGATCAGGTTCTGGCCACTTTGGTCGGTAATAAAGTCGCAGAAGAAGCGTGGCGTATTGAAGATAAATATTCTCGCTATCAAAAAACTAGTGTTTGTGGGCAACTAAACCTCAACGCCGGTCAATCATCTCAGATCGATCAAGAAACTTTTCTACTGCTTCAATTTGCCGAGCAATGTTATCAAATCAGTGATGGATTATTTGATATAACCTCGGGGGTTTTGCGCAAAGTTTGGCGTTTTGATTGTTCAGGTAATATTCCCAGTCAAGTTGCAATTAATAAAGTATTACCAGATGTTGGTTGGCATAAAGTCAGCTTTGATGAACAAAATTTTATCATGCACAAAAATATGGAAATTGATTTTGGGGGTATTGGTAAGGAATATGCCGTTGATAAAGCGCTGCTGATTGCCAGTGAACTGACCAAAGCACCTCTGCTTATCAACTTTGGCGGTGATTTAGCGGTAAATGGCCCTCGTGAAAATAACCAAGCTTGGCATGTTGGTATTGAACACCCTAGTTTAGCTGAAGATAAGTCGATGGTGGTCAGTATCACTCAAGGAGCTATCGCTACCAGTGGTGATGCAGAACGATTTTTATTGAAAAATGGCAAACGTTATAGTCATATCCTGAATGTAAAAACTGGCTGGCCTGTTGAAAACCCTCCTAAATCTGTAACTGTCGCAGCACCTAAATGTATTCAAGCAGGATTACTATCTACTCTGGCTTTATTACAGGGAAGTTCAGCGAGTGAATTTTTACAAGGCCAAGAGATTAAACATTGGATCATAGCCTAAGTTAGAATAAACCATAACTTATAGGGATTTCGTCTATCTTCCAATGTTGTAGCCTATTGAACTAAATTAGTATAAATGTTCTAATATTATCGTCCCTTATATTAGTGATTTGCTTCTTTAGCCTTAACAGCAAGAGAAGCGAGTTACCCAAAAGGGCCAGAAGAGGAGCGTTAACTAGGTAATTATCATGAAGAGATCAAACTCTGATGATTGATAATGATGGAGATTAACGCCGAGATAATTACATTTTTGATGATGTAACTGTCGGTTGTTTAGGTTGAATCCTGGCAATTGTCACCTGTTTTTTAAGTATATGCATACTTAAATATAACCATGGTGGAGAGCTTCTGGTCTTTGTAAGCTTTCTGCCTTTCTGGTGGCGAGATATTGCAAACGCCATAAAGTTCTCCGAACAACGTTGAGTTCGAGAGAAATGAATCAAGAAAAAATTGTCGTAATATACAGCTCAGAAGAACGGCCTACCGTTAAAAATATTAGGTTGTGGACGGCACTTGTCACCCCGTTATTACCCAATGGTGATATCGACTTTTTAGGTTTAACTAAAGTTGCACAACAACAAGCGGAAGCTGGTAATGGTATTACTTTGCTTGGCAGTACCGGTGAAGGTTTATCGTTAACACCTGATGAGCAATTAGCCGTTGTTAAATGTATTGCTGAGTTATCATTAAATGTCCCGATTATGGTTGCCGTTGGTGGCTATAACCTTTCAGCACAACTTGCGTGGATTAAGCAATGTAATAACTTAGCGATTTCAGCTTACTTATTAGCATCTCCGATTTATACAAAGCCAGGTGTGGTTGGTTTAACACAATGGTTTAATGCGTTACTCGATCAAGCTCAATATCCCTGCATGATTTACAATGTACCTTCACGCAGTGGCGTTAATATTCCTGTTGCCGCGATGCAAAACATTCAACACCATCAAACCTGTTGGGCGATCAAAGAAGCCAGTGGCTGCCTCGATACATTTTTAGCCTTTACTCAACATTGTTCTATGCTTGAAGTTTTCAGCGGTGAAGACGCAATGATGCCGTATTTAGCTGGTGCTGGTGTTAAAGGACTCGTCTCCGTTGCCGCCAATGTTTGGCCTAAAGCTACACATCGTTATGTTGATTTAGCATTGCAAGGTGAACATCAAAGTTTATTTCCTGTGTGGAAAAATGCCGTCGAAGCTTTATTTCAAGTGGCAAGTCCCATACCAACAAAAGTGCTTATGCATCAAAAGAACATCCTTGAGCACCCTACTTTAAGGGCACCATTAACAGAACATGAAATCTCGGTAAACAATAACCTTATCGATATCGATCAACAAATTAATCAGTGGTTTGAAGAAAACAAACCACAATCAGAAAAAAACATTATTAGAGGTAAAACGTTATGAATTGGCAAGATACTTTAGAGCAATTGGAAGCTGGCACTATACGTTCAGCAAACCAAGATGAAAACGGCAACTGGCAAGTAAATGTTGCTGCAAAAGAAGCCATTTTAGCCGCGTTTAAAGCGGGCGAAAACGCAGCGTTTGAAGGGATTTATCAAGGTTTTGTTGATAAAAACAATCTCCCTGCGCGGGAGTTTACCGTAGAAAATGGTGTTCGTTTAGTGCCGGGCGGCTCTTCGGTTCGCCGTGGCGCTTATGTTGCACCGGGTGTCATTATTATGCCTCCTGCTTATATTAATGTTGGTGCATTTGTTGATACCGGTACTATGGTTGACAGCCATGCGTTAATTGGTTCATGTGCACAAATCGGTAAGAATGTGCATGTCTCTGCGGCAGTACAAATTGGTGGCGTTTTAGAGCCTGTTGGTGCCAGCCCGGTGATTATTGAAGACGATGCATTTCTAAGTGCGGGTGTGGTGATTGTTGAAGGCATTGTGGTGAAACAAGGTGCGGTATTAGCTCCAGGTGTTTCATTATCAGCGTCAGTACCTGTATATGATTGTGTCAACGAAGTGTTATTGGAAAAAGGTGCCGATATTCCAGCTAGAGCGGTGGTTGTGCCAGGGACAAGACCGGTTAAAGGTGATTGGGCCCAGTCACAAGGATTGAATATGGCTTGTGCATTAATCGTTAAGTATCGTGATGAAAAAAGCAATGCCTCGCTAGAACTTGAATCACTCTTACGTTAGTTCAATGGGTATTAGGCAGAATATTGAGAAAAATATGAGTAGTAATAATTGCAGTGAACCAACATGGCTTAATCAATTTAACCAAGATGAAACTTTTCAACCCAGTTTATTAGCTCATCAACCCTCAAACGAGCATGAACAAGGCTATTTTGTTTATCATTTAGATGCATTGAAAAAACATCTTGAACACTTGCAACAACAAGATGTCATCAAGCTTTGGTTTGCGGTTAAAGCTAACCCATTATCAAGCATTATTAATACGCTTGATAGTGCCGGTTTTAATTTTGATGTTGCTAGCTCAGGAGAATTAAGTCAGGTACTCAAGCAAGGCATAAGCTCAGACAAAATACTTAATACAGGTCCTGCAAAATCTAAAGCACAATTATTAGCATTTGTGCTTCAAGGTGTTAATACCTTTGTTGTTGAAAGCATTAATCAATTACAGTGGTTACACGAAGTTGCTGTTGAGCAAAAGGTTAGGCCTCAAGTATTGTTGCGGGTACAGTTGCAATGGCCTGAAGGAGAAAAGAATCCACTAGGCGGGAATAGTTTAACGCCGTTTGGCTTATCTGTTGAAGCATGGCAAAACGTGCATGCTGATGATTTTCCAGCACTGGAGCTGTGTGGTTTACATATCTTTCAGTGGGGCAATATGCTGAGTAATGAAAAAATGTATTCATTGTGGCAGCAAATGGTTGCGCCCTTAGTCGGCTTAGCTAAACACATCGGCATGACATTAAAAGTACTCGACTTAGGTGGCGGATTAGGCATTGATTACTTAGAGCAGGGTAATATCTTGTCATGGCAACAAATTCTAGCCGATTTATCGAAAATAAAAGCACAGGCTGGCGTTGAAGAATTATGGCTTGAACTCGGTCGTTTTGCCGTGGCCGAATGTGGTTATTATGTTGTGCCAGTGATAGATCGAAAAATAAACTACCAACAAGAGCAATTAGTCTTAGCGGCAGGTATTAATCATTTATTACGCCCTGCCATTACAGACCAACCTTTTCCGGTCAGTTTATTGCGTGAGTCGAATGCCCAACAAGAACATTTTGATCTTCATGGGCCACTGTGTACCAGCATGGATAAACTAGGGAACTTACCTTTACCCAGTGATGTTGTTGTTGGTGACCAACTTGTTTTTGGTTATGCCGGTGCTTATGGGTTTACTGAGAGTATGCCATTTTTCCTTTGTCATGCTATTGCAGCCGAGTATACCTACAGTAATGGTCAGTTAAGTGAAGTGAGAGCGGCACAACCTGCCGATTGGTATTTACGTTAATAGAAATAATGAAGATAATTTAATGACACAGTTTTCAAAAGAAGTCATGCACGTTGGTGAAATGGCAAGTGGTGCAGCGTTAACCGTACCTGTTTATCGTCTCAAAGCTGATAAGAGTAATGATCAACAAAAACACCCCAGTGTTTATATTCAAGCGAATATGCATGGCGCAGAAGTGCAAGGAAATGCGGTTATTTTCCAGTTGCTTGAATTACTCAGAAACATCAAAATAAAGGGCGATATTACTTTAGTGCCCTATGCCAACCCCGTAGGATGTAATCATAAAAATGGTGAATATACCCTTGGGAGATTTGACCCCATTACCGGTGTCAATTGGAATCGTATGTACCACTTTGACGAAAGCATCATTGCCCCTTTTGTGCAGAGTAGCATTGGTAAAGATGATCAAACCATTGAAGCCAATTTTAAAGCTTTGATGATTGAAAGTATTGAACAGAAACTTGATCACAATATTTTTGGCTTAACAACAGGACAACGCATAGCCTATCAATTACAGCGTTTAGCGCATCAAGCCGATTTAGTGCTTGATTTGCACACTGGGCCAATATCCAGTAAACACTTATATTGTCCTGAGTACGCTAAAGAGAGCGCGCAATATTTTGATATTCCCCATACCTTATTTATCCCGAACGATTTTGATGGTGCGTTAGATGAAGCGACGTTCTGTCCGTGGTGGAAACTGCAAGAAGCTTTTGCCAACTTAGGTATAGAATTTTCAATCAGTTCACAAAGCTTGAATAAAGAAAGCTTTACCGTTGAACTTGGTTCACAAGAACAAATAGATTTAGATGTTGCGCTTGAAGATGCCAAAAGTATTTTAAACTACTTACAATACAAAGGTGTGATTGCTACCGAGGAGTATCAACCAAAAGAAATGACACGTTATGGATGTTATTTACAAGACTACAAAGCTTACTATTCGCCTATGGGGGGCATGGTGGATTACTTGGCAGAATTTGGTAAACCATTAAAAGCTGGTGAGCCATTGGCGAGAATTTTGCGCATGGATAATTATCATTTTGATGATGAAAATGAAAGTGCTGCTCCACTTCATTACCTCTCACTTGATCATGAAGTATTGCCAATATTGCATTTTGCTTCAGCTAGTGTGAATCAAGGCACTGAGTTATATAAAGTATTTTCTAAATTCTTCACCCTTTAGAAAACTTTTTTAATATCACTCCACTTCACTAGATATGATTTAATACTCTGAAGTGGAGTTGCTCTATATTTTACATCGCAATATGTTCTTTTAAATAAGCGAATAACTCACGGTAATATTTACCTAGCTGCTCTGCTTTTTTCTCTTTATTGGTTTGACGAACTAGTTGACGAAGCTTTTGGCGATCCATGGTGTGATGCTTATCGATTAACTCTTCTATCAAAGGGGCACCTTGTTCAATCAAGTCATCACGAAGCTGTTCTAAAGCATTAAACTTAGCTGTTTCTTGTTGATGTTTATTAGCCATCACATCAAGAGCTTGATTAATTGGGCCGAGATCTGTTTCAGATAATACTTTTGCCATATGACGAACATGACGGCGTAATGCTTCATGTTTGTTTTTTATTTTATCCGCTAGCGTTAAATCTGCTAATAATTCCTCAGTAAATGGAATTTTGCTGCGTTGATGCTTTGAAAGCTTAATTAAACTTGCAGCGAAGTCTTGCAGTTGGTGCATTTCGCGTTTTATTTCTGATTTACTTTTTAATTCTTCATCGAATTCATCGATATCATTTGCTGAGTGGGGCATAATAATGAAATAGTTTTTAATACTGAATGTAGCCATTATACTCAAACGACCTCAAAATGCATAATTCAGTTGGAATTTTGCAGTCGCTTCGGTATTTGCATCAAAGTGTGTGAAGCGCTTAACCAGAATAATGAGAAAATCACCCTAATGACAGATTCAAGCAATATTACTGAACAAATGAAGCAAGTTGAAAGCCGTGTGGCTGATGTTTTAGCGTTAGCTAAGTCCTTAGGAGCTGATGGGGCTGAAGTGGCGATGAGTCGTCAGCAAGGTTTAAGTGTTAGTACTAGATTAGGCGAAGTTGAAACGGTTGAGTTTACCAATGATGGCGCACTAGGTATCACGGTTTATCAAGCGGGTCGTAAAGGCAGTGCATCAACGGCTGATCTATCAGAAGGCGCTTTGAAACAAGCGGTTCAAGCAGCGGTAAATATCGCTAAATATACTTCAGTAGATGAATGTTCAGGCTTAGCAGATAAAGAATTATTAGCGATGAAGCCAGAAAACTTAGACTTACATCATGCCAAGGAGCTGTCTACTGATGAGGCCATTGCCATTGCAAAAGAATGTGAAGATACAGCGTTAGCCTATGATCCACGTATTACCAACTCCGATGGTGCGACCTTAGCAAGTTTTGAAGGTTTTAAGGTTTATGGTAATAGCCATGGACAACTGGTGAGTTATCCAAGTTCTCGACATACCTTGAGTTGTGTGGTGATTGCAAATGAAGGCGAAGATATGCAACGTGATTACGCCTACACCATCAATCGTGATTTTGCTTTGTTAACTCAACCAATGGAAGTTGGCAAACAAGCCGCTCAAGAGGTGCTTTCACGTTTACAGGCTAGAAAGTTACCGACAGGAAAAGTCCCTGTGATGTTTCGCGCTGATATTGCCAATACCATTTTTGGTCATTTTATTGCCGCAATCAGTGGCGGCAACTTATACCGTAAATCATCGTTTTTACTTGATGCATTAGGACAACAAATTTTCCCTGATTTTCTAACCATCCAAGAGCGCCCACATATCAAAAAAGGCTTAGCAAGTAGCACTTTTGATAGTGAAGGGGTCGCCACAATTGACCGTGATATTATCAACTCAGGTTCATTAGAAACGTATTTATTGACGAGTTATTCAGCAAGAAAATTAGCAATGACAACCACAGGACATGCTGGCGGAATACATAACTGGCAAGTATCGGCTAACGGTGGTGATTTCAACGCAATGTTGAAAAAGTTAGGTACCGGATTATTAGTTACTGAGCTAATGGGGCAAGGTGTTAATGTCGTTAATGGCGATTATTCTCGTGGTGCAGCAGGTTTTTGGGTAGAAAATGGCGAAATTGCTTATCCAGTTTCTGAGGTCACCATTGCTGGTAACTTAGCTGAAATGTTTAAAGGCATGGTTGCGGTTGGCGATGACTTCGATCTTAAAGGCAGTATTCGTACCGGGTCTGTATTGATTGGTGAAATGCAAGTAGCAGGTAATTAGTCGATTGAAGCAACCGCAGTGAGGCTTGTTTTAAAGCCTCAGCCATTAATGCTGTTGGAAGGAAGTATCAACCTAAAAACTTTTAACCTAGAAATAGAGTCGCGGTACCTAAGAAAGCAAAAATACCAACCACATCAGTAATGGTGGTTAATATCACACTACCAGCAAGCGCAGGATCAATCTTCATGCGTTTCAACATTAATGGAATTGTTACCCCAGCAATACCTGCTGCAGTTAAGTTCATTAACATCGCAAAAGCGATAACCCCACCTAACATAAAATCTTGTTTCCAAATTGCAACCACAGTGGCAATCAGTAAAGCCCAGATAATACCGTTAAGAAACCCAACGGCTAGTTCTTTATAAAGTAAAACTTTAGCGTTACTGTCACCAACATGGCCAAGGGCAATACCACGAATAACCAAGGTTAAAGTTTGGTTGCCGGCAACGCCACCCATACTAGGTACCAAAGTATTCAAAATAGCCAAAATCGCTAATTGCCCTAAAATATCTTCAAACATGCTCGAAACAGCTACAGCCATTAAAGCGGTGATCAAGTTAACACCTAGCCAGATAGAACGTTGCTGGGTACTTTTTACAATGGGTGCAAAGGTATCGGCTTCGTCGTCTAAACCCGCCATACTCATCATACTGTGTTCAGCTTCTTCACGAATAATGTCAACAACATCGTCTATAGTAATACGGCCAAGTAAGCGGCCATCATCATCTACAACAGGTGCAGAAAACCAATCATAACGCTCAAATAGCTGTGCGACCTCATTCTCTGGCATCTCAGCATTTAAAGCGGTTATTTCGGCGTTAATGAGCTGAGAAATTACCACTTCGGGCTTAGCAGTAACAATGGAAGATAATGAAACAGCACCAATGAAATGATCTTTGCGGTCTACAACGTAAAATGAATCTGTGGCTTCGGGGAGTTCGCCTCTTAAACGTAAATAGCGCAACACCACATCAACTGATACATCTGGGCGAATAGTGATGGTATCCGTATTCATGATACCGCCAGCGGTATCTTCTTCATAAGACAGCGCGGTTTCTACACGACTTCTGTCTTGGCTATCCATCGAAGAGAGTACTTTTTGATAAATACTGTCAGGTAGAGTCCGAAGTACTTCTGCCAAATCATCAACGTCCATACCTTCTGCAACAGCAGCGAGTTTCTCGGGCCTGATGTTTTTTAATATGCCTTTACGTACTTCTTCATTTAGTTCTTCTAAGACGTCGCCATGATGGTCATGGTCAATGAGTTGCCATAAAATGGTACGACTTTTATTGGGAGAAGATTCTAAGATCAGAGCAAGATCATACGCCGGCATGTTCTGCAATAATTTGCGAACATAAACAAACATACCACTACCAAGTGCTTCATTGACTTGTTGC
>Ga0209395_1002064_pt1 | contig 27084 bp, 22 predicted proteins | sample GOMGulsemesocosm_3_FD_184635 | JGI IMG/M metagenome (GOLD analysis project Ga0209395, IMG submission 184635) | Methane-oxidizing microbial communities from mesocosms in the Gulf of Mexico - GOM9D Gulf of Mexico (SPAdes) (version 2) | ecosystem: Environmental > Aquatic > Marine > Cold seeps... | reverse complement strand
GATCAAGGCCGTCAGCAGCTACATGTTGTGGCTGAACCCTCAGGGCTGCTCCGATAATTCAACTATTCAAAGCAACCCAGTTTTATGTGGCAAGGTTAGGCCGGAATAAGGTTTAGCTGACCAGCCACTGTCGACCATATCCAGGTTAAAGGTTGCCCGTTCACGGAGAGTCATTTTGGCGCGATCTCTCGTGGAGTAACCGGGCGCAATATAAGCCAACAAGCGGCCAAAGCTGTCGAAGGGTTTTTCAGGGCTACACAAAAAAGATTGCGCTTGCTGGCCCTGAGTGAATTGCAGGGTGCCTGTGTCAGTATTTTCAAGTTTGGGTAACATGTAGTCGGCGTAGTCAGCAGAAACTGGTGCTAAGCCATCTCTGCTCCACTGTGCCAGTTCTTTGAATTTGGCATCGGTCTTCGCCGCGCCCTTGTCTGACTTGGTGGTCACTTCAGACGTATCGCCATCTGAGACGCTGACCAGTGATCTTGAGCTCAGTGAGGGCAAACTTACTCCGGCAGGTGGCCATAGAATTTCGGTTTTTTCTTGCATGAGACCTCCGTTGACCAAACAAAAAGTTAGGGCAATTCCTAATTGCAGGGTTAAGTACAAAACCTTTGACTGTGGTTTTAACCTACGGGTTTAAGCGAAGTCGGCGCGATTGATCTCTAGGACCGGGATAATTTGGTTTTGTTGGTGATAAAAGGTCTACCGGGCAAGCGTTAGAGCCGAATGACAGGGTAAATTATAGCGGTATTTTAGGTCGGCTTACTTTAAGATAGCTCGGTGAATCGTTGTATTTCCTCGTCACCCTAAAATGCGTGTGACCCTGTTGAGCCTTTGAGCTGTTTATATATATGTTTGAGTTAATCACTAACGCCGACGTTTATGCGCCGCACTCCCTTGGTATAAAACATCTATTAGTTTGCGCCGGTAAGATTGTGCATATCGGCGATGATGTTCCGCAGCTCGATAGCCAAATGGCGGTTAATGTCACTGACCTTGCGGGTGCCAGATTGATTCCGGGGTTTATCGATGGCCATTCGCATATCACCGGCGGCGGTGGCGAAGCGGGCCCTTCTACACGTGTTCCGCCTTTGCATTTAAGCCAGTTTACCCGTGCCGGTGTGACCAGTGTGGTGGGTTTGCTCGGCACCGATGACTTAACGCGAACACCGCAAACGTTATTGACCCAGGTGATGGGTTTACGTGAAGAGGGTTTGTCAGCCTGGTGTTATACCGGCGGTTACCACGTGCCCGCAGTGACGCTGACTGAATCGGTGCGCAGCGATATTGTAAATCTCGAACCGGTGATTGGTGTCGGTGAAGTAGCGATCAGCGATCATCGTTCCAGCCAGCCCACCGAAGACGAAATCCTGCGCCTTGCCAGTGAAGCGCATGTGGCGGGTCTGATGACGGGAAAGGCGGGCATCGTGCACTTCCATCTGGGCGACGGTAAACGCGGTTTGTCGATGATTAACGCCTGTCTGGATCATAGCGAAATCCCCGCGCGAGTATTTAACCCAACCCACGTAAATCGCAACAAAGTCCTGTTCGAAGAGGCCTGTGAGTTAACCAAACGTGGTTGCAGTGTCGATTTAACCGCATTCCCAACTGAAGAGGGGGATCCCGGTTGGTCTGCTGAAGACGCGGTGGTACGTTATTTTGACGGCGGTTACGATGGCGATAAGTTAACGATTAGCTCCGATGGCGGTGGTTGTTTACCCTGCTTTAACACCGAGGGCGAATTATTAAAAATGGGCTTTGCCAAATCCACGGCGATGGCAACCACCTTTAAAGCAATGCTCGATCTGAAATTACCCATGGAAAAAATCCTGCCCTTGATGACCAGCAATGTTGCAACCTTGCTGAAGTTACATCAAAAGGGCCGGATTGAGATTGGCCTGGACGCTGACTTACTGGTGCTCGACACTGAACATGGCATCGAAAGTGTGATGGCCAATGGTGTCTGGCACATCAAACACGGAAAAACATTAGTCCAGGGATTATTTGAAGAATGATACAAATTATACAAAGGGTGACTGCGTAATGTGCCCCCCATCACCTGCAAAAGACGGTCAGGAACGCGGTTATGTGATACCCATTGGAGGTGCTGAAGAGCGCACTGATTCTGGGCCGGTATTAAATCGTTTTGTCGACCTGTGCGGCGGCAAAGATGCGCGTATTGTGATTATTCCAACCGCCTCTCAGTTACCGGATACCGGCGATAAATACGTTGAAATTTTTACCGGCATTGGGGTTAAACAGGCGGTATCCCTCACCATTAACGAACGTTCTGAAGCTGGCCGTGAAGATTATCTTGATCAGCTTGATCAGGCCGATGGTATTTTTATTACCGGTGGCAGTCAGTTACGGTTGTCGACTATTTTGGGTGGCACTAAAGTGTCGCAAAAAATTCGTCGTTTAAATGCTGAAGGTGTACATGTTGCCGGCACCTCAGCTGGTGCCGCGATTATGCCGGAACACATGATTGCTGGTGGCTCCCCCGGTTTTCTGCCGTCGGCTGACAGCGTAAGCCTTGCGCCAGGTCTTGGTTTGACCAATGCCCTGTTAATTGACCAACACTTCGGTCAACGTAATCGTCTGGGCCGATTGCTGGCTGCTATTTCCTATAACCCTTTTATGATTGGTGTCGGTCTTGATGAAGACACCGCGATCTTTATCAGCCCCGATCATCAGAGTTTTGAAGTGGTGGGTAGCGGTGCTGTGACCGTGGTTGACCCAATTGACCTGAGCTATTCGTCAATGAGCCAGGCAACTAAAAATGACGCCTTGAGTTTACTTGATCTGAAAATGCATATTTTGTCGCAGGGCTGTCGTTTCGATATTGTAGAAAGGAAACCGTACCCACCAAAATAAGTTCTTAATAAGCCGCTTTATACTTTTTGTCGTTTGTGTATTCTTTAGTGATCAAGGCAACCTTTCATTGTTACCTGGGTGCTGCCATTTGTTTCAGGAGAGACTGATGAAGATAACCGCTACAAATGTTTATGTTGGTCCAAGTATTTACGCTAACTTCCCCGTTATTCGCATGGTGCTTGATCTTGGCGTTTTGCTGGATTGGCCCTCGGTAAAATGCGGCAGAGAATTTACAGACGGTTTACAAAGGGCGTTGCCGAGTTTGGCTGCGCATGGTTGTTCCTATCGAGAAGCGGGTGGTTTTATCCGACGGCTTACCGAAGATGAGGGCACCTGGATGGGCCACATCATGGAGCATGTGGCACTCGAAATTCAGAATATCGCCGGTTCCGGTGTTTCATTTGGTCGTACCCGCAGTACCGGTGAGCCGGGCATCTACAACATGGTGTATGCCTACAAACAACGTGATGCCGGTATCGAAGCCGGTCATTTAGCGTTGCGCCTGCTGATGCATTCGCTGCCGGAACATCTACAAGAGCAAACCGGTTATTCGATCGATGCGGACTTTGATTTCCAGACGGAACTTGAAGACTTTGTGCGTCGCACGCAACGCCGTGAATTTGGGCCCAGTACACAGTCTATGGTGGATGCGGCTGTAGAGCGCAACATTCCCTGGCTACGCTTGAACGATTACAGTTTGGTGCAGTTTGGTCATGGTAAATACCAGAAGCGCATTCAGGCTACCGTTACCAGTGATACTAATTACATCGCCACCGCTCTTGCTGGCGATAAAAAAGGCACCCATGGTTTACTGAAGGACATGGGCTTGCCGGTGCCACTACAAACCATGTTTTACGATGAAGATGGTGCCGTGAAAGGCGCCAAGAAGATTGGCTATCCGGTGGTGATCAAACCGCTCGATGCTAATCATGGTCGTGGTATTACGATTAACCTCACCAAGGATGAGGACGTCCGCGAGGCCTTCCACATGGCACGTGAGCAGGGCAAATCACGAGCGGTACTGGCCGAGAGTTTTATCACCGGTTTTGATCATCGCATGCTGGTGGTCAACAACGAACTGGTCGCAGTAGCTAAACGTGTGCCCGGTCATGTGATTGGCGATGGCCGTTCCACCATTGCCGCGCTTGTCGATATTGTTAACTCTGATCCGCGCCGTGGTATCGGTCACGAAAAGGTGTTAACCCGTATCGAAATTGATGCGCAGGCTAACCGTTTGCTTGAAGAGGCTGGCTACGATGAAGACACCGTGTTGGCAGCCAATGAGCAATTCTTTTTACGTTCCACCGCCAATCTTTCCACCGGCGGTACCGCCATTGATTTGACCGATGTGGTGCACCCGGATAACCGCGAAATGGCGATCCGTGCTGTGCGCGCGATTGGCCTTGATATCGGCGGCGTCGACTTTATTACCGACGACATTACCCATTCCTATAAAGACGTTGGCGGCGCCATTGTCGAAGTAAATGCTGGCCCAGGCTTCCGTATGCACGTGGCACCCAGTGAAGGTGAACCGCGTGACGTGGCCGGCAAAGTGCTGGATATGCTCTATCCGCCCGGCACCCCAGCGCGCATTCCGGTGGCGGCCATTACCGGCACCAACGGTAAAACCACCACCACCCGTATGCTCTCGCACATCATGAAAACCAGCGGTCACATTGTTGGCATGACCTCCACCGGCGGTATTTTGGTGGATGGCCGTATGACCGTGAAGGGCGATATGACGGGGCCACATTCAGCGCAAATTGTATTGCGTGATCCCACCATTGATTTTGCCGTGATGGAAACCGCTCGCGGCGGTATTCTGCGTGCCGGTCTGGGCTATCGCGAATGTGACGTGGCGGCCTGTATTAATGTCACTGCGGATCACATGGGGCTAGGCGGCATTGATACGTTGGAGCAGCTGGCTCAAGTGAAGGAGACCGTGGTGCGTGTCGCTAACAATACGGCGGTTTTGAATGCCGACGACAAACTCTGTCTGAAAATGGCCGACAATACCCGCGCCAAACACATCTGTTATGTCACCATGGACCCGACCCATGGTCTGGTGCGTGAACATATTCGCGCCAACGGCCGTGCGGTGGTGCTGGAAAAAGGCATCAATGGCGACATGATCACTATTTATGATAACGGCGCGCATATTCCATTGCTGTGGACGCATTTGATCCCCGCCACGATTGAAGGCAAGGCGATGCACAACGTGCAGAATGCCATGTTTGCCACCGCCATGGCCTACAGCTTTGACAAGGATCTTGAAGAAATCCGTCAGGGCCTGCGCACCTTTGATACCTCCTTTTATCAAAGCCCCGGCCGTACTAATGTCTACAACGAGCACCCCTTCAAGGTTATTCTCGATTACGCCCATAACCCGGCCAGTTATAGCGCTATGGCTGATCTTGCCGATAAACTCGACCCTGTGGGCCGTCGCATGATTGTGATCTCGGTGCCAGGTGATCGCCGCGATGAAGATATTCGAGCCTGCGTGGAAGCCTGTCTGCCGCACTTTACCCACTTTGTGTGTAAAGCCGATAATAACCGCCGTGGTCGCGGCCATGATGAAGTGCCGCAGTTGGTACGTGGTTACTTGCTTGAGCTAGGCATTGATGACGCCAATATCTCGGTCGTTCCTGATGAGGTTGAAGCGGTTCAACATGCGTTGGAGTCGGGCGAAGAGGGCGATCTGATGGTTATTACCGGCGATGATCTGACGCGAACCTGGAAGCAGATCATTAATTTTAATACCGACAAGCCTAAAGCTAAAGAGACCATACCCGGCACTAAGGTATTCGTTCAAGAACGCGCAAAACGATATGTGCTGGAGGAAAACGAAGAGTTGATCATTGATGAGCGCGGTGTACGTCTGGCGCGAAGTGTACCGGAGGATGACGATTAATTTTGTCAGAACCTTTCCGCGTGTTAATAGCCCACTTAAATTGAAAAGGTTGATCATGGGTTAGCTATCCTTGGGAAATCTTCTATTCGTCGAGCCGAGACTGAACTTGCTTCAGTCATACGGCATCTATTTACTTTCCTAGTAATAAACAATTCAACATTTTTAAGAGTAATTTATGGCAGCCTCTCGCTTTAATTTTCAAAGTTTTTTGATTCGCTTAGTTTTTGCACTGGTACTGGTTTATTCCAGCTACAACCCCAGCGGTTACAGCTGGTTTCACTGGGCCAAGGAAACGCTGTTTGCTGAAAGCTTATCCATCAGTCCTGGCTTTGCCATGGCGACGGTTGTGTTGCTGATTGGCTGGGTGGTTTATATTCGCGCCACATTGCGCTCGCTGGGTGCGTTAGGGCTGGGTTTAGCTTTTGCCTTCTTCGGCATCATCGTCTGGTGGTTGGTTGATATTGGCTTGGTTGGCGTAAACAGCGTATCGGTGATGACCTATATCGTGTTGTTCCTATTTGGCTCCATTCTTGCCACCGGTATGTCCTGGTCGCATCTTCGCCGTCGTATGTCCGGACAGCTGGATGTGGATGAGGTGGATGAGTAGATAGTGATAAGAGCAGGGGAAGGGGAAGGTCTTACCTTTTTCTGTTCTAATCTTCACTACTCATGCGTTAGGCGGATCGTGAATTGTATTGGTAAATAAGGTATTCCTTTAAGTAGATAAAGGGCCAATATGTTTCACCATTGGAGAAGCTTTTAGATCACTTAGCGCATGCGCTAAATCAGCGAGCCGCCTTTGATTCATTACCTTTAACCTCTTTACAGCTAATCCATTTTTCCTGTTTGGAAAAATACACCTAAGTTGATTGAGCTTAAAATGGCGCCAAATTTGATACCCTTCCTCAGAATGTTCGGCAACCATTACTTTCATTACTACCCACCTAGCAAGATGACTAATATCCGAATCATCTAAAACAACACTCTTACCTTTAACCGCCGGAAGTAAAATCGGTTTAATTCTCTCTTCCAGATTACTCATCCAACCGTTGTTGCATGTAGTGCACACCACTCTAAATTTCTTGGAAATAAGATTGCCTGATCTTTCATCGGACATTTTTAATGTAGCCGGGGCTTTACTATCAGATGATAGCAGTTCAGTTTTACGCTTATCCGAGACAGACGTTGTAAGGTGCTGTTGTAGCCACGCAGGCCAGAAATGCTCTTTACTCATTTCTGCCCCTTTACAAAAGATGCCATTTTTGGCGTTCATATCTACGCCATATTTATGTCAATGTATTTGGGGCAGAGTAGAAGCTATTAAATTTACTTGTTGTTACTCTTTTTTATCTTACAGCAATAGCAGCAATGCGCTGCCGACGCAGTTCCTCCCCCAGCTCCTTCCCCTTAAACCCCTGTTCAACCAACTGTCTTGGATCAGCGCTTTTATAGCGCTCAAAGGCCTGTCTTAAATACTCGGCCTGCGGGTAGGCTTCATCCTCACGACCTTTGCGACCACGTACATCGGCTTCACAAACCAGCAGCATTTCCTCGAAACGTTCCGGGCGGCGCAGGGCGTCGGCGGCTTCAATCAGCTCCAGTAATTTAACCGGGCGCATGTCCTGACAAATATGACAACGGATGTGTAGCGCGGCGCAGAGGCGGGCCAGTTCGGTAAACTGCTTGGGCACTTTTAAACGTTCACCAACCGCATCAACGGGCTTAACGCCTAAAACATCATGGCCGATATGTTTGGGCCATTGGTCGGCGGGGGTGAGGGCTTTGCCGAGGTCGTGCATGAGGATGGCGTAGCGCACGGTGGTGGATTCTGACAGTTGCGCGGCCATTTGTAGCGCCATCATCACGTGTTCGCCAGTGTCTATTTCTGGGTGGTGAATCTCGGGTTGTGGTACGCCAAACAGCGCGTCGAGTTCGGGGATTAATACTTTTAGAGCACCACAGGCGCGCAGTACACGGAAGAACTCAGCGGGTGTTTGGGTGGTGAGTGCGGAATGGATTTCCTTCCAGACCCGTTCCGGCACCAGATGTTCGGCTTCACCTTCATTGACCATCTGTTGCATCAGCGCCAGTGTTTCATCGGCAATACGAAAACCGAGGTGGTAATAACGCGCCGCAAAACGGGCTACGCGCAAAATGCGTAATGGGTCCTCGGCAAAGGCTTCGGAGACATGGCGCAGGATACGGTTTTCGATATCCTGCTGGCCGCCGTAGGGGTCGATCAACTCACCATTCTCATCTTGGGCGATGGCGTTGATGGTGAGGTCGCGGCGTAGCAGGTCTTCCTCAAGCGTAACGTCGGTGCTGCTGTGGCAGACAAAGCCGGTGTAACCCTTGCCGGATTTACGTTCGGTGCGTGCCAGCGCGTACTCTTCGTGGGACTTGGGGTGTAGGAATACAGGGAAATCTTTGCCGACCTGCTGGTAGCCCTTGGCTAATAGCTGTTCAGCAGTTGCGCCCACTACGACCCAGTCCTTTTCATGAAAGGGGAATTTTAATAACTGGTCACGGACGGCACCGCCGACGAGGTAGGTTTTCATGTATGCAAAGTTCTCAAATACAACTTAGGGTTATTGGATGTTTCGATTATAGAGATTTTTATACGTTTGCGTATTAACTGCTGACGTCATACCGGATTAAATCCGGTATCCATTGTGGATATGCGGTATGGATTGCGGATCGCCGCTCTGTCTGGAATGACGGTGTTTTGACATCTCAACCAGAGGGAGAGATTTTGGTCTCTGGGTAAAGATTCCTCAAATGCGTTCGGAATGACATATTTATGCGGTATGAATGGCAGATAAAGCTGCAAAGGTTTCCTCTCAAGGCCAAATTCATTATCCTAGCGGCTTCGATTTAAGAGACCGCCGATGCTGACGGTTTCGTTTTAGACAGAGGATGATGTGATGAAGTTTTTAACCCTAGAAAACGGTCAGTTGGGCGCAGTGGTTGGCGAGACTGCGGTTGATTTGGTAGCGGCTGCGGCAGAGCTGAATGTTGAGCTGGCAGCTGATACGCTGCTGGGTTTGGTTGAAGCAGATGATGCGGCAACTGAAGCGGCTTGGGCGTTGGCTGAAAAGGCTGCTGCCGAGAACGTTGCCAGCCGAGCTTACGCCGACGTGACGCCACTGGCGCCGATTCCTGTACCAACGCGCAATATCCTCTGTCTGGGTAAAAACTACCAAGAGCACGCCAACGAAGTGGCTAAGAAGATGAAAACCTCTTCGGATAAGCCACCTGTGCCGATCATCTTCACCAAAGCCGTGACTTCTGTGATTGGTCCGGAAGCGTCTTTCCCCGCCTACGAAGAACTAACGTCAAAGCTGGATTATGAAGCCGAAGTCGGTCTGATCATCGGTAAAACGGGTACTAACATCGCGCCAGAAGATGCCTGGGATTATGTTTACGGTTACACGGCTATCAACGACGTATCGGCTCGTGATCTGCAAAAAAGCCACTTCCAGTGGTTCCGCGCCAAGAGCCTGGACGGTTTCTGCCCAATGGGTCCATTGGTTGTACACCGCAGCATCATGCCTGAGCCAAAAGACATTCGCGTAAAATGTTTTGTGAATGGCGAAGAGCGTCAGAACGAAACCTTCGATAAACTGATTTTTGATGTGCCAGCGATGATCTCCAAAATGTCTGCGGGCATGACGCTATCGGCGGGCGACATTATCGCCACCGGTACGCCAGCAGGTGTTGGCATGGGCTTCACGCCATCTAAATACCTGAAAGCGGGTGATGAGGTGGTTGTTGACGTGACGGGCGTTGGCCCATTGCGTAACTTCGTTAAGTAATCAGGAATAAAAACCGTGTCACAGCTGCCGGAAAAACGCCAATACATCGCCATCAATGAAGATCAGAGCTTGAGTGTCGCCGAAGAGACGATGCCTGAGCTGAAGCCGGATGAGGTGCTGATCAAGGTGGCGGGTGTGGGTGTTAACCGTGGAGATCTGCTGCAAGTTAAGGGGCAGTATCCACCCCCGGCTGATGCCTCGCCGATTCTGGGGTTAGAAGCTTCCGGCGAAATTGTTGCCTGTGGTACGAAGGTAACGGAATGGCAGGTGGGGGATCAGGTTTGCTCACTCACCCACGGTGCCGGTTATTGTAATTACACCGTCGTGCCAGCCAGTCAGTGTTTGCCGGTTCCTGAGGGAGTTTCGCTGACGGAAGCGGCGGCCTTGCCCGAAGCGCTGTTTACGGTTTGGCACAATGTCTTTCAGCGCTGCCAGCTCAAGGCCGGTGAAAAACTACTGATCCACGGTGGCAGCAGCGGCATCGGCAGTTTGGCAATTTTGATGGCCAGAGTGATGGGGGCTGAGGTGTTTGTCACGGCGGGCAGTGATGCCAAGTGTCAGTTTTGTGTAAACCTGGGTGCCAGCCGAGCAATCAATTACAACACTCAGGATTTTCTTGAGGAGCTGCCGCCTGTCGATGTGATTTTTGATATGGCCGGAGGCGACTTTATCCCCAAAAATATCAAGTTAGCCGCAGCCGATGGTCGTATCTGCTCCATTGCCTTTGCGCGCGGACATCGCACTGAAATCAGTTTTGTTCCTGTACTGATGAAGCGACTGACGCTGACGGGCTCGACGTTACGAGCGCAGAGTTTTGAGCAAAAGGCGGTGATGGCGAAGGAGTTCGGTGAACACATTCTGCCAGCCTTTGCTGATGGTCGTATGCACCCGGTTATTGATTCGGTATTTGATTTCGCCGATGTGGCCAGTGCACATGAGCGTATGAAGAGCGGTCAGCATATGGGTAAGATTATTCTGAAGGTGACGCACTAGTCGTTTTGTCATTTCGACCGAAGAGAGAAATCTTTTCAAACTGAGCTAAAGACTCCTCAGATCCGTTCGAACTTTAGTCGCAGGGAACGGTTATGAGTGTCTTTGTAATTTCCCAAATCCTGGCCGCGCTGGCCTTTGTGTTCGGCATGGCGTCCTTTCAGTTCAAACTCCGTAAAACCGTTTTACTGTGTATTTTCTTCTGCGCGATTTTTAACGCCAGCCACTTTCTGGTGCTTGAACGTTATGGCGCGGGCACGCTGATTTTTATCAATTCGTTGCGCTTCTTGGTGGCGGCGTTTATTCCAAGTCGAGGCTGGATGTGGGTTTTTATCGGACTCAGTCTAGTCGGCTTTGCTTTTACTTGGACGGATACCGTTAGCCTGTTGGGGTTGGCTGCTACCTTGATCGGTACTGTGGGCACCTTCAAACAGACCGACCGAGAAGTCAGGCTCTACCTGATGTGGGTATCCGCTTTTTGGGTGGTACATAACCTGTTGGTGGGCAGCCCGGTGGCGATGCTGATGGAGGCTTGTTTTCTGCTCAGTAACTATTGGGGCTGGCGACGGTTTTATGCGAATAAAAATTAGGGGGAGTGTAAGAGAGCAACGTCTCCCTTACACTGAAAGCTTTACTGCGCAATTCGCGCTTTAGCCACCTGTGCGCGATAGTTACGGGCGTCATCGGCGCTGGATAGCCCTTTAATAGCCGTTGGAATGGCGGTTTGCTGGCCGGGTTTTAAGGTGTCCGGCACACGGTAGGCATAGGCGTAACCGCTGCTATCACGGACATGCACTTCGATACCGGTGACGGAAACTGCCGCGCGGTTTTTAATAGCAACTCGCAGAATGCCGTTTTTATCCACATAGAGTTGGCTGGCGATGTATTTATGCGGTGCTTGAGGTAATTCAATCAGCGTCGCTTTTAGTAATGCCTGTTGGCCGAGTTTGCCACCGGCCTGGGCGGCGCTTTGGTAATACTGCATAGCCTGTGTGGTGTTGTTGTCGGCCATGGCTAATTCGCCTAACACATAGCTTGCGGCTTGAGTTTTTAACAGTTGATTACTGCGCACCAGGTCGGAGCGAGAATCACCTAGATCGCCGTGTTCAAAGCGCAAAATACCACGCGCCAGATGGTGGCTGTAGAGGTCGGGGTTTTTGCCTATGGCGGTGGTGTAGGATTTGTGGGCGTTGCTGAAGTGCTCTTGCATTTTCCAGGCGTGGCCGCGTAATTCCCAGAAATAACCATCAGCTGGCTGAAGTTTTACCGCCTTGTCCAAATGGCTCAGAGCCAGTTTTGGGTTTTTAGCTTTTAGCGCTTTTTCGGCTTCGATTTCAGCTTTGTAAGCCGGTTTGTCGCGCGTCAGTTGAGCGATTTTTTGTTGGTATCGATCCCGGTAACTACTCCCCTTGGGCAGGCTTTGCGCTAATTTTCGGTTGGCATCAACACGTTCCTGTGAGGGCGGGTGACTGGCAAACAGGCCCTCAAGGAACCCGGGAGTTTTATCCTTGCTGAGTTTAACGAAGGTTTCCTGAAGCTTGACGGCACCGTAAGGGTCGTAACCGGCGCGGGCCATATATTGCATGCCGTAGGCGTCGGATTCCAGCTCAGCAGAGCGGCCATAACGCGCCATAAAGGCAGCACCGCTCAATTGGGTGGCTAAGCCGGCAGCTTGAGCGTAGTTGCTGTCGCGTAACATGATGCCGACGGCTTGAGAACCAGCGCCGAGCAGGGTGCCTCGAGTGATTTGTTGGGCGGTGTGGCGAGCGGCGGCGTGTACAATTTCGTGGGCCAGAACGGCGGCTAATTCAGCTTCGCTGTCCAGGTGTAATAACAGGCCGCGGTTGATGGCAATTTTACCGCCGGGCAATGCCCAGGCATTGGGTACTGAATTGTTTAGAACGACAAACTCATAGGGTAAGTTAGGACGATCACTGACGGCTGCCAGCTTTTTGCCAACGCTGCTAACATAAAACTGAATATTTGGATCGATATAGTAATGACCGCCCTGGGATTGCTGTGAGGGTTGATACTGCTGCTGCCCGATGCTGATTTCCTTATCGGCGGAGACCAGTGAAAACTCAGATTTTCCGGTGACCGGGTTAACGCTACAGGCGGCAACCAGTAACGATAAAATAATCAGGCCAAGGGCGCGGGCAAAGATGTTCATGGTGTATTCCTTTCGGGCATTCCAGGCGATATGGGTATTTGATGTTAGGCCTACAAAAACGTTCTATAGCATACAATTCTTGTGCACATAATTCACGGCGCAGGGCGCTAATAAATTAATGCTTAGTGAAGGCGGGTGAATGCTTCAGGGTGCACCGCTGGTGGGATCTTCGTCGTTTGTTTGCGCGGGCGTGGTAATTTTCAGGTCGTTGTCGGTGCATTCAACGCTAGAGCTAATTTTATCGTCCTGAATGGAATGTAGGTGTACATCAAATTGCCACAGGTTGTGTAAATGTTTGACGACTTCGCAGGTATCTTCAGCGTGTAACGGCACGCGATTATGCTGGGTGTGGTGCAGGGTGATAGAACGATCGCCGCTGAGGTCAACGTTGTAAACCTGAATATTGGGTTCCTGCTTGCTGAGGTTGTATTGGTCGGCCAGTAACTCGCGCACGTAACGATAGCCCTGTTTATCGTGAATGGCGGTGATTTCGATATCTCTACGCTCGTCGTCATCCAGCACGGAAAATAGTTTTAAATCGCGGATCACCTTGGGTGACAGGAATTGCAGGATAAAACTTTCATCCTTAAAGTCCTGCATGGCGTAGTGAATGGTGTCGAGCCAGTCTGATCCGGCAATGTCCGGGAAGAAGCTGTAATCCTCCTCGGTAGGCTCTTCACAGATGCGGCGAATGTCACGATAAATGGCAAAGCCCAGCGTGTAGGGGTTGATGCCGGAAAAGTGAGGTGAATCAAAATCCGGCTGATAGATGACGCCGGTGTGCGATTGCAGAAACTCAAACATAAAACCGTCGTTGACCAGTCCCTCTTCGTAGAGTGTGTTGAGAATGGTGTAGTGCCAGAAGGTCGCCCAGCCCTCGTTCATCACCTTGGTTTGTTTTTGCGGATAAAAATACTGCGCAATTTTACGCACGATGCGCACCGCCTCTCGCTGCCAGGGTTCCAGCAGTGGGGCATTTTTTTCAATAAAGTAGAGAATGTTTTCCTGTGGTTCGCTTGGAAAACGCGGTTTTTCCTGCTCGATCTGTGCTTTTTTCTGCGGAATAGTACGCCACAGATCGTTAACTTGGGTTTGCAGGTATTCTTCGCGTTCCACCTGACGCAGCTTTTCTTTTTCAAAGGAGATGGGGGTGGGGCGATGGTAACGGTCAACACCGTAGTTCATTAGCGCGTGACAGGAGTCCAGCAGCGCTTCCACCTCAGCAACACCGTGGCGTTCTTCACATTGGGCGATGTAACGTTTGGCGAATAACAGGTAGTCGACAATGGCACTGGCATCGGTCCAGGTTTTGAACAGGTAGTTGCCCTTGAAAAAGGAGTTATGCCCAAAGCAGGCGTGGGCGATTACCAGCGCCTGGGTGGTGAGGGTGTTTTCCTCCATCAGGTAGGCAATACAGGGGTTGGAGTTAATCACCAACTCGTAGGCCAAGCCCATTTTGCCGCGTTTGTAACCCTGCTCGGTATTGAGGAATTGTTTACCAAAGGACCAGTGATGGTAGCCCACCGGCATACCGGTTGAGGAGTAAGCGTCCATCATTTGCTCGGCGCTGATCACCTCAATCTGGTTGGGGTAAGTGTCGAGCCGATAGCTCTTAGCAATACGGGCAATTTCCTCCTCGTAGCGTTGCAGGTTGTCAAAGGTCCATTCGGAGCCTTCGGCAATGTACTTTTTCTCGGCACCGGCGTTAGCTTTGTTCATGAGGTGCTCTTCTTCTCAAACAGGCGGTGGAACACCGGATAGATGTCATCCAGTGATTCGATTTTCTGCATGGCAAAGGTGTCTGGGTAGCGTTTGACGACATTTTCATAGGCGTACCACAGTGCCTGATGATCGCGCGGGGTGATTTCCACGTAGGTGTAATACTGTACCTTAGGCAGAATTTTATTGATCAGCAGCTCGCGGCAGGCGGGTGAATCATCGGCCCAATTATCTCCATCGGAGGCCTGTGCGGCGTAGATATTCCAGCTGTCCTCGGGATAGCGTTCATGGATGACATCATCCATCAGCCGTAATGCGCTGGAAACCAGTGTGCCGCCGGTTTCGCGGGAATAGAAGAAGGTTTCTTCGTCGACTTCGCTGGCGTTGGTGTGATGGCGGATAAACACCACCTCAATTTTCTGATAATTACGTTTCAGGAACATGTAGAGCAGGATAAAGAAGCGTTTGGCCATGTCCTTGATGTCCTGCGTCATGGAGCCGGACACATCCATCAGGCAGAACATTACGGCGCTGGTGGAGGGGCGGGGAATCTCAATCACGTTGTTATATTTGAGGTCGAAATCATCGAGAAACGGAATATGCGCCAAGCGTTTTTTTAGTCGTGCCAGCTCGATTTTGATTTCTGCGATGCGCTGTTCAGACGTTTCTTTCAGGCCATTTTCACGATTATTGAGCGCCTGTTTCTCGAGTTCTTTTAACTCCTCCTCCAGTGCCTTGATGCGTTTTCTGGCGCGACCGCCCAGCGCAATACGACGAGCATGGGCGCTACGCAGCGACTGCACAACATTCAAACGCGCCGGAATACCTTCTTTGGTGTAACCGCCTTTGACGCGGGAGTAGCTGGTGGTGTGGACTAATTGTTTTTTGACCAGGTTAGGCAGTTCCAGGCCTTCAAACATAAATTCCATGAACTCGTCCTGAGTCAGTTCAAAAATAAAATCATCCATGCCTTCGGTAGAATCACTGGGATCGCCAGGGCCGCCACCGCCGCCTGCACCTCCGCCCTGCGGACGTTGAATATGATCGCCGGCTTTGAATTCCTTGTTACCCGGGAAAATACGCGTTTGGCGACCGCCCTTGCCATGGTGGAAGACCGGTTCGGACACATCACGACGTGGAATGCTGACCGATTCGCCGCGTTCCATATCGGTGATGCTGCGTTGTTTGATGGAGTCGGCGACCGCTTCACGAATGTGCTTGCGATAACGGCGCAGGAAACGCTGCCGGTTAACCGCGCTTTTGTGTTTGCCATTGAGGCGCCGATCAATTATCAGAAAAGCCATAGTCACCTGCACGCCGGTCATTTATGTAACACAGCTCTCGTTACGCTGTTTTACCTTGAACTGCCGGAGCGGCTAGGTTTATTAAGGATGCCGCTCCGGCTCCCGCCTTTATTGAGACTTGCGTACCCGCAGGTACCATTCGGACAGCAGTCGTACCTGTTTCTCCGTGTAGCCGCGATCGATCATGCGGTCGACAAAGTCCTTGTGTTTGCTTATGTCCTCTTTGGAAGACTTGGCATTGAAGGAGATAACCGGCAGCAGATCTTCTGTACTGGAGAACATGTTTTTCTCGATCACCAGGCGCAGTTTTTCGTAGCCGTTCCAGGCAGGATTTTTACCCTGATTGGCTGCCCGAGCCCGCAATACAAAGTTGACCACCTCATGACGGAAATCCTTCGGATTACTGATGCCCGCCGGTTTCTCGATTTTTTCCAGCTCGTCATTGAGCGCGTTGTGGTCGAGAATTTCACCGGTTTCCGGGTTGCGGAATTCCTGATCCTGAATCCATAAATCGGCATAGGTAATGTAACGGTCAAAGATGTTCTGGCCGTATTCGGAGTAGGATTCCAGATAAGCGGTCTGAATTTCCTTGCTGATGAAGGCAATGTATTCAGGAGCGATAAATTCCTTCAGGCAATTCAGGTAGCGGTCATTTAAATCGGTGGGGAATTGCTCCTGCTCGATTTGTTTTTCCAGCACATACAGCAGATGTACCGGGTTGGCGGCAATCTCTGACGGGTCAAAGTTGAATACCTTGGAGAGAATTTTGAAGGCGAAACGCGTGGATAGGCCATTCATGCCTTCGTTAACCCCGGCAGTATCTTTATATTCCTGAATGGATTTTGCTTTGGGGTCGGTATCCTTGAGGTTTTCGCCATCGTAGACGCGCATCTTCGAATAGATGCTGGAGTTTTCCGGTTCAATCAACCGCGATAAAACCGTGAACTGCGCCAGCATATTGAGTGTGTCCGGTGCGCAGGGCGCCTCATCAAGCGAGCTGTGATTCAGCAGCTTTTTATAAATCTCGATCTCTTCAGACACGTGCAAACAGTAGGGCACCTTGACGGTGTACACCCGGTCGATAAAGGCTTCATTGTTTTTGTTGTTTTTGAAATTCTGCCACTCGGCTTCATTGGAGTGGGCCAGGATAATGCCGTCAAAGGGAATGGAGCCAATCGACTCGGTACCGTTGTAGTTGCCCTCCTGTGACGCGGTTAACAGTGGATGCAGCACCTTGATCGGTGCTTTAAACATTTCCACAAACTCCATTAAACCTCGGTTGGCTTTACACAGACCGCCGGAGAAACTGTAGGCGTCGGGGTCGTTTTGTTCGTAGTCCTCCAGTTTGCGGATGTCCACTTTACCCACCAGCGAGGAAATATCCTGATTGTTCTCATCGCCGGGTTCGGTTTTGGATACCGCCACTTGATTGAGCACGGAGGGGAAGTGTTTGATGACGCGAAATTGGCTGATGTCGCCGTGATATTCCTGCAAACGTTTGGCTGCCCAGGGCGACATGACCGAGGTCACGTAGCGCAGCGGAATGCCGTATTCCTCCTGTAAAATCTGACCGTCTTCATCGGGATTAAACAGTGAGAGTGGCGATTCCTGAATGGGCGAGCCCATCAGCGAATAGATGGGCACACGTTCCATCAGCTGTTTGAGTTTTTCAGCCAGCGAGCTTTTACCACCACCCACCGGACCGAGCAGATATAGAATCTGTTTCTTTTCCTCTAATCCCTGTGCGGCATGACGGAAGAAAGACACGATCTGTTCGATGCATTCTTCCATGCCGTAGAAATTGTGGAATTCGGTGTAGCGTTTGATGACCTTGTTGGAAAAAATTCGACTCAGGCGCGGGTCCTGCGACGTGTCAACGAGTTCAGGTTCGCCGATGGCGATAAGTAGACGCTCAGCTGCGGAGGCGTAAACGGTGGGGTCCTGTTTGCAGAGGTCCAAATACTCCTGCAATGAGTACTCTTCCTGTTGTGCGTCTTCGTAGCGGGTTTGATAGTGGTTAAAAATACCCATGTATTTCTCCCCTTCCTGTTAGTACCTCATTTGGTGCTACATAGCTAACACGTAACTTTCCGTAGTCTTCGTCCCTGTTGTTCAGTATAGATCTAAAATCAGGCTGCGCGAAAGTGGGTATTTCAAAATGTCCGTTTCAGGGTTTTAGAGGATGGCGATGGGATGAAGTTCAGGTTTTAGATTAACTCGCGTGGAGTTGATGGCTGTTGATATGCAAAAAAAACACTTGAAAGCTGGCGCTATAAGGGCTGGGGTTATTATGCTTCAGAGCTACATAAGTCTGGATACTGCTGACGCCAAACTTCGTAGCCGCCATCAAGACTGTAGACGTCGCTGAAATCTTTTTCGACAAAAAATTGTGCGGCGCTTTGGCTGCTGTTGCCATGGTAGCAGCATATGATCAACGGAATATCGAGATCGGCATCCTGTATAAAACCTTGCACTGATTGGTGATCAACATGCAGGGAGTTGCTCATGTGGCCGGCCTGAAAACTGGCTTCATCGCGAATATCGATGAGTGTCACGGCACCCGCATCAATCATGTCTTTAGCCTGTTGCACGGCAATACGTTTGAAATCGAACATTATAAATACCCTTTAAAAATTTATTTGACCGTTTCGCAACTACAGCTGAACAGGCGGTGATCTTCCAGACGCATCATGGTTAGACGGCCACCCCATACGCAGGCCGTGTCGAGGGCAAAAACTTTGTCTTCATTGCTTTCGCCTTCCAACGCTGCCCAGTGACCGAACAGAATATTGGTGTCGCGGGTTTTACGATGGCTGTGGGCGAACCAGGGTTTAAAACCACTGCGGACATCCTCCAGGCCGTGTTTGTGTAGCAGGTCAAGATGGCCTTCTGCATCGCACAGGCGCATGCGGGTGAAGTGATTGGTGATGACGCGCAGACGCAGCCAGCCGGTTAAATCATCAGACCAGTGATCGGGCTCATCACCGTACATGTGAAATAGGAAATCTTTAAAATCTGGGCCCTTGAGAACGGTTTCCACTTCCTGACTCAGGCTCAAAGCCTGTTCGATTGTCCACTGCGGTGCCAGCCCGGCATGTACCAGAGCATAGTGTCGTTCCGGACAATGGTAAAGCAGCGGTTGCTGGCGTAACCAGGTGAAAAGTTCTTCGGCATCGTCGGCGTTGATGACGTCGTCGAGGGTGTCGCTGCGATGGGCGGGTTTGATGCCGTAGGCCACCGCCAGCATGTGCAGATCATGATTGCCGAGCACAACCTTGGCGTGCTCGCCGAGCCCTTTGATATAACGTAGCGTGGCAAGCGAGTCAGGGCCACGATTCACTAAATCGCCCGCTATCCACAGAATGTCTTTTTGCGGGTCGAAAGAGGCTTCTTTTAACAGACAGGAAAATGCGCTGAAGCAGCCCTGAATATCACCGATTGCGTAGGTAGCCATGATTTCTGGTTGTTAATGCAGCGTGTGTGGTGGAGCCAGACAAAAAGCCGGAATTTCCACGTCAAACAGGTGGCCGTCTTCGCCAAGCATTTGATAACTGCCCTGCATGTGACCCACTTCCGTCGCCAGCAAGGTGCCGCTGGTGTAGGTAAAGCTGCTGTCAGGGCCAATCATCGGTTGTTCGCCAACCACACCTTCACCGCGCACTTCGTGAACTTTGTCATCGGTATCGGTAATAATCCAGTGACGGCTCAAGAGCTGGGCGGCCTGAGTGCCGTTATTGGTAATGGTAATGGTGTAGGCAAACACAAACTTGTTTTCGCCCGGGCTGGATTGGCTGGCAATATATTGTGTCTCTACCGTTACAAAAAGTAGGTAACGGTCATCGGGTTCAATGCTCATATGTCGTTGTTCGCGTTGGTACTGGTGTCAGCGTTCTGAAGGGATAAAGTATCACTGATTGTCACAAAATTCTCCAGTGACAGGTTTTCCGGACGCAGGCCAGGGTCGATGCCCAGCGCTTCCAGTTGCTCGCCGCTGATCAATTTTTTAAGATTATTGCGAATGGTTTTTCGACGCTGGTTAAAGGCGGTGGTCACCAAACTGGACAGCTGTTTATGGTCAATCGCCGGGTGTGGCAACGTATCGTAAGGCGTGAGGCGTACGATGGCGGAGTCGACCTTGGGCTGTGGATCAAAGGCGGTGGGCGGTACTTTGAAGAGCGATTCAACTTTGCAGTGATATTGCACCATGATGCCCAATCGGCCATAGGCGCTGTCGCCGGGCCCTGCGGCCATGCGATCGACCACTTCCTTTTGTAGCATGAAATGCATGTCCTTAACCTTGCCGGAGAAACTCAGTAGGTGAAAGATCAACGGCGTGGAGATGTTGTAGGGCAGGTTGCCGACAATGCGTAGTTTACTATCGTTTTCTACCAGCTGGCTAAAGTCGAACTTCAGTGCATCACCCTGATGAATCTGTAATTCCGGGTAATTAAAGAACTGAGTTTTTAATACCTGCACCAGATCACGGTCGATTTCCACCACGTTCAAGTGGCCGTCAGTGGCGCTAAGAAGGTGTTGAGTAATGGCACCTAAGCCAGGGCCAATTTCGGCGATGTTGTCGCCCACCTTGGGATTAATGTTGAGCAGAATGTTGCGGATGATGTTCTGATCCTGCAAAAAGTTCTGTCCGAAACGTTTACGGGCCTGATGACCGGCTGGTTTTTTCATAGTTAAGCTACTTGTGGGTTTTCGCTATTATAGGTGAGGCTCAGCGTGCCCCGTTTTATCGGGTATTAGCCTTACATGTCAGACTCAAGTCTGAGCTAGATTGTTGCCTGCACCATATCCTGCGCGTAGTTGATGGCGGTTTGCAGGCTGCCTGAGTCTGCGCTGCCGGTGCCAGCTAAATCCAGCGCGGTGCCATGGTCCACCGAGGTGCGAATGATCGGTAATCCCAGCGTAATATTCACCGCATTGCCAAAGCCCAGATGTTTCAGTACCGGCAAGCCCTGGTCATGATACATGGCTAGCACGGCGTCAGCCTGACCCAAATACTTAGGTGTAAATAACGTGTCGGCGGGTAAGGGACCGATCAGGTTGATACCTTCATTGCGTAACTGTTGCAACGTCGGTTCAATCACTTCAATTTCTTCGCGACCCAGATGCCCGCCTTCGCCCGCGTGAGGATTAAGGCCGCAAACTAAAATGCGAGGATTTTCCAGGCCAAATTTAGTAAGCAGGTCAGCCTGAATAATACGAATGACGCGCTTCAAAAGCTCTTCTGTGATAGCCGCGGGTACTTGGGATAATGGTAGATGCGTGGTCGCCAAAGTGACACGTAGGCCTTCGGTGGCCAGCATCATCACGACTTGTTCGGTATGGGTATAGTCAGCCAAAAACTCGGTGTGGCCGCTAAAGGCAATACCGGCATCGTTAATAATGCCTTTGTGCACAGGGGCGGTGACCATGGCTGCAAAATCGCCATCAAGGCAGCCCTGCGCGGCACGTGTTAGGGTGGCGAGTACATAGCTGGCGTTATCCAGGTTGAGTTCGCCAGCTACCACTGGAGCGTTTAATTCAACGGGGCAGATATAAAGCTCACCGACTGGTAGCGGGGCGTGATGCTGTCCGGCAACAAAGGGATGAAGCTTTAGTGGCAGACCCAATTTTTTGGCGCGAGCAAGTAATAATTCCGGGCAGGCAATCGCCACTAGCGCTGACTGTTGTGGTTGCTGCGCTATCTGAACAGTGATGTCGGGACCAATGCCGGAAGGTTCTCCGGGGGTGATCGCGAGTAGTTTGGTGGCTGACTTCAAAATTAGATTTTGATATCAACAAAGGCGTCGTTACGGATTTCACGTAACCACAGTTGCAGTTCATCGTTGAACCTGCGCTTGTAGAGCACTTCGCGAATGGTGCGACGGCTGGCTTCAGCCCCCACATCCTGCTGACGATGTCCCTGCACCTCAAGAATGTGCCAGCCAAAACGACTTTGGAAGGGCGCACTCATGGTATTAGCTGGGGTTTCTTGCATAACCTTTTGGAATGCCGGTACTAAACCCGCTGGCGTAATCCAGCCTAATTCTCCGCCCTTGGCGCGTGAGCCTGGGTCATTGCTGAACAGGCGTGCCAGTTCAGCAAAATCATCGCCGGATTGAATACGGGTGAACAGTTCGTAGATCAGTTCTTCGGCCTGTGATTCGGAGCGGATTTCATTAGGTTGAATCAAAATGTGACGCACAAAGGTTTGATCCTGCAGCATGCTGCTGCCACCGCGCTGTTCGAGTAATTTAACCAGATGATAACCATTGCCGCTGGCAATAGGCTCGGCAACTTGGCCGGCGCTAATATTATTTATTGATTCGCGAAACAACGAGGGTAATTGTTCGTCGTTGCGCCAGCCCATGTCTCCGCCTTTTTCGGCCGTGGAGCTGGAGGAGTTATTTTTCGCCAGCTCGGCAAAATCGGCACCCGATTGTAGCTGTTGGTAAAGGGCCTGGGCTTTATCAGCCACCTGTTGCTGCTGCGCCGCTGAAGCGTTTTCCGGCAGTTTTAGCAGAATGTGACCAAGGTGGTATTGGGTTTGCAACAGTAGCTGACCTTCACGCGAGTCCTGGAAGTTCTGGATCTCCTGATCGGTGATTTGAATACGTGGGCCAACGCTACCCTGACGAGCGCGGGTGGTGATCAGTTCACGACGAATTTGCTCGCGAATGGTGGCGTAATCAGAACCTTCGTTAACAATGGTTTGCTGAAACTGTTCCAGCGACATGTTGTTCTGTTTTGCGATACGTTGCACGGCCTCATTAAGAGAGGTGTCATCAACACGGATACCGCCACGCTCGGCAATTTGTAATTGCAGGCTTTCCATGATCAGGCTTTCAATAACCTGCTGGATCAGTGCCTTTTTCGGCGGCATTGGCTGAGTGTCTTGCTTTAGCTTGCGGATAGTGCCGTCAATGGCTTGCTGTACCTGACTTTGCATAATGATGTCGTCGTTGACGATCACGGCAATGCGATCCAGCGGCTGAGTGGCAGCAAGCGCCGTTGTGGGAGCCAACAGGGTTACGGCCAGCAGAGGTAGAAGGTATTTGCGGAAAGTATTAAACATAGCAGTCTGTTCGCCTTGGCTTACTGAGGTTGATAACCGGGAATGCTGTCGCGGTACAGTTGTTCGGTGGAGTCGCCGATATTACCCAGTCCTTTAAGGACGAACTGAATATAAATGGCATCCTTTTCTTTAACCTTGTCGGCAGCGCTGAGGTCATCGTCATTGATCCAGCGACGGCCCACAACACGAACTGCCCAGCAGCAGCTCTGATATTCAAGACCAGCGAACGCTTCGACAACACGGTCATGGATTAAATCCTGGTTCCAGCGGGAAATAAAGCTCCAGTGTTGCGTGACTGGCCATACCAGCGAGACATCACTTTGTTCCAGCTGCTCGCGATCATCGTTACGGATACGGTAGCCAACGTTAAACAGGTGGCGATTGTCGCCGCGATAGCGCATGTAAATGCTACTTTGATTGGTGCGCTGGATATCCGAATCCCATTCGATATCACCCTGCACCCACCAATCGGAATTAAAGGCATACATTAATTCAGCGGCCAATGCAGATTCGGAGGTCAAATCGGTACGCACTGGAGGGATGTCGGACAGCGTCACCATGCGATCATCAAAATAGAAAATTTGACCGATGCTGGCGCGGGCGCGTTCAAAGCCATCACCTTCAATAAAGCGACTGGTTAACCCCAGGGATAGTTGGTTGGCATCACCTACGCGGTCGCCACCGACAAAACGATCTTCACGGAAAAGCTGGCTGTAACTGAAATCCAGTTCGCTGGTATCAAACAGTGGGTTTTCCAGCTGACCGGTTTCTTCAGCAACGTTCAGGTAGAACAGGCGTGGTTCAAAGGTTTGCGTCAGCGGTGTGCTAAACCAGTTGGTGTCACGCTCGAAAAACAGGCCGCTGTCGAGACTGAAAACAGGCACCGCTAAATTGGGCGAGTCATTTAAACCGGCGTCCAGATCTTCCAGTTGGTACTGGGTGTAGCGATAGCTCGCCTTGGGTTTGATGAAGGCGTAGGGCGTTTCAAATAACCAACTGACCGAGGGATCAATACGCGTACGGTGACCAATGGCTTTGTCCAGATCGGTCAAGCTGTCGTTGTCGCGATCAAAATAGCTGTACTCGGTGAGCAGGCCAAATTCCAGACCTGTTGCCTCGTGAGGGTAATTGGCCACGGCCAGCAATTGTGGCAAACGGTCATAGGGTTTATCGGCAGCGGCAATGGTGCTATCAATCGTTTGATAACCCTGCACTCGGCCAGTGATACGCCAGTGTTGGCTGCTATGGGTTGCCTCAGCAAGGCGCAACAGGTGCGACTGGCTGCTGGAATTAAGATCGGTGCCTAGATCATTGAAGTATTTGTCATCACTAACGGCGGTGGCAGTCACGCGCGTGCTGATATTGCTAAGTTCGTTGCCCGAATGATCAATCACACCTAACCAACGGTCTTTGCCCATAAAGAGGTCATCGCTGACCAGGTAAGCACCGCCCAGTACACCTTTGTTCTTAGTATGCAGGTAGCGGAACTCGGCTTCTCCCATGCTGCCTCGGTCGCTAATGTGGCGAGGCGTCAGAGTGGCGTCATAATTGGGGGCGATATTCCAGTAATAGGGTGTCGCCACATCAAAACCATCATCGGTTGTGCCGATGTCGGGTACCAGGAAACCGGATTTGCGACGGTCATCAAGCGGGAAACTCATGTAGGGTACGTACAGAACCGGCACGTCCTTGATGTGCAGGCGGGCATGTTTGATAGTGCCGTAACCAGCTTCGGGATTAAGCTTTACTTCACTGCCGACCAGGTTCCAGGCGTTGGAATCCGGTGCGCAACGGGTCACGGAACCCTGTTCAACACGTACCACGCCATCACCCTGGCGAGTCAGCTTTTTGGCGCTGCCGCGCATATGACTTTTGTGGCCAACAAATTCGGCGTTGTTAATGGTGACTTCATTGGTGTTCAGGTCAACATGGGTATCGTCGCCAGTCAGCAGAACACCGGGTTCACGATATTGGGACTTGCCTTCAAAGTCAGCGGTGCCAGCATCGCGGTTGAGAATAGCGAGATCACTTTTAACCTGACGGTAACCCTGATTTAAAACAACATCGCCGGATAGGGTAGTGATGCCGTTTTCGTCGGTTGTAGAGCTTTCAGCCGAGCCCTTCAACGGTTGGTCAGCAGGATCCAGTTGGCGTTGATCAGCATCAATATAGTCAGGTTCGACATAACGGCCGGAGCAATAGTTAGGCGTTTCCTGATGCTGTTCATCGGTCAGAGCCTGGCGAGGAACCCAGTCGAGTTTTGGTGCGGCAGTCGGCAGGGCTTCGGCTTGAGTGATGTAAGCCGGACGTTCGGGCTGAACAAAGTGCGTGCCTAAGCCATCGGCAGGTTCAATATTGCCACACTGCCAGCCACCGTCAGCGGCGGCCTGACAGCGCCAGCGATTGCTGTTGCTACTGTCATCAGCTTGAGTGGCAGCCTGCAGGGAAGCGCTGATCATCAACGCAGCTAACAGGGTGGATTTGACGGGCAAACGAGAATTGTCTGACATGCTATCAACCGGGCACATTTAGAACCGCCTTATTAAATAAGGTCAGTCCATTATTGTTTTTATTTTGGGGTTTTGAGTCGAAACTTTAAGACGTTTAACCCACAGTAAGGTGGAGATGATAAGGCATTCGACAGGCGCCGACCAGCCCGAAACGGACTGATTATGGCGCCTGTTGTGGCGCTTAAGCTATCTTCTGTGATTTAAAGCCGGTTTATCAAAGAACGCTGACGATTGCGCTGCTTAAATAGTCGATGTTGTGGCTATTCACGCCAGCGACGTTAATACGGCTGTCGCCGGTCATATAAATGCTGAATTCGTCACGCAGTCGCTGCACCTGTGCTGGGCTGATGTCCAGAAAGGAAAACATGCCGCTTTGTTGGGTAATAAAGGAAAAGTCGCTGCTGGCGTCTTTTTTGTTGAGTTGTGCCAGTAGCTGGCCACGCAGCTGGAAAATACGCTGGCGCATGCTATCCAGTTCGCCGAGCCAGTGCTGTCGCAGGTTGTCGTTATTGAGGATGTGAGCAACCACAGCGGCACCGTGTGAGGGCGGCATGGAATAAATGCCACGTACGATGCGCGCCAGCTGGCTGCCGTTGGCGCGTGCTTGTTCGGCGTTTTTGGCAATAACAATAACGCTGCCAACACGTTCGCGGTAAATGCCGAAGTTTTTCGAGCAGGAACTGGCGATTAACAGTTCAGGCAATTGTTCCGCCATCAAACGCACACCGTAAGCGTCGTCTTCAATGCCTGTGCCAAAACCCTGGTAGGCGATATCGATGAACGGCGTAAACCCCTTTTCGCTGGCTAGCTGAGTAACGGCTTGCCACTGTTGTTGGGATAAATCTGCACCGGATGGGTTGTGACAGCAGCCGTGTAACAGTACCAGGTCGCCCGCTTTAGCCTGAGCCAGTGTTTCCAGCATGGCGTCGAAATTAACGCCATGGTTTGCTACATCGTAGTAGGGGTAGGTCTTGATCTGCAGGCCTGTATCGCCCAGTAATGGAATATGATTGCCCCAGGTTGGGTCGCTGACCCAGATAACTGCATCCGGGCTGGCTTTTTTAACCAGCTCAGCGGCAACCCTTAGTGCGCCGCAGCCACCTGGCGTCTGTAAGGTGGATACACGATGGTCAGCGAGGGCAGGATGATTCTCACCCAGTAGCAGGCTTTGTATTGCCGTACCAAATTCAGCAGCACCGGCTGGGCCGATATAGAGTTTGGTTTGTTCAAGCTCCAAAATGTCACGTTCGGCCAGTTTGACCGATTCCAGCACTGGCGTTGCGCCCTGTTCGGTTTTATAAACACCCACACCCAGATCGATTTTGTTAGGGTTGCTGTCGTTCCGAAAGGCATCCATTAAACCAAGAATTGGGTCGGCAGGTAGTTGCGGCAGATTTTCAAACATAGTGGGCTTCGTATCGGTTAGGGTGGCGGGCTGGATTAGTGTTTGTGTGGTTATGCAACCCTGCGGGTGAGGCAGGGTTTTTTATTGGTAGCGAAGTTATAAAGGTTGTTGTTGCACGTCAATGAAATTAGCTTTGCGCTTGGGGGTTTCAATTTTGATGAAATTGATCATCCATTTCATAACGGCGTCGGAGTCTATTGGTGCGCTCAGGGTCGTTAGCGCTTCACGGATTTTATTGGCGGTAAAATTGTCGATGTTGTAATCCGTCAGGTGACGCAAAATGTCGGGATTGAACTCCGGGTGACCCTGAATGGTAA
>Ga0209395_1002059_pt1 | contig 27100 bp, 19 predicted proteins | sample GOMGulsemesocosm_3_FD_184635 | JGI IMG/M metagenome (GOLD analysis project Ga0209395, IMG submission 184635) | Methane-oxidizing microbial communities from mesocosms in the Gulf of Mexico - GOM9D Gulf of Mexico (SPAdes) (version 2) | ecosystem: Environmental > Aquatic > Marine > Cold seeps... | reverse complement strand
AAAATTCCAAGACCAGACTTATCAATAAAATTTGCCACACCCAATGCTTGCACTCAGTGTCATGAAGATAAAAGTAACCAGTGGGCAAGTCAAAACTTAGAAAAATGGCATGGTAAGCCAAAAGCGCTATTAAAGAGTAAACAACTGCTAATGGCATTAAATATCGGCCAAGCAATTAAGCTTGAAGATCACTTAAGTATTATTGCTGATACTTCACTTGATGTTATTAGCAGAGCGAGTGCACTACAAATGCTTAGCTTTACTACACAAATAATTACCATTGAGATCTTAAAGCCTTATTTAGAGCATCAAGAAAATTTACTTAGGCTCAGCGCTGCAAGTGCTGCGCTATTATTAACGCCAGCGGTTAGAGTTTTACACCTTAGCCCGTTATTAACAGATAAATATAAAGCTGTTCGCGTAGCGGCAGCAAGAAGCCTAGTAACTAGTAAAGTAACTGCTAACGATCAGCAAGCTTTTAATAATGCACTTTTTGAGTTATTTAACGGAAATGACATTAGCAGCTGGCGCGGTGAGGGCAGAGCTAACCAAGGTAGTTTAGCGATAGAAACTAATAACTTATTAGCTGCTGAAAAAGCTTTTCAAGGAGCAATAAAAGTTGAACCCTACTTTGAAATAGGCTTTATTAACTTAGCCGATATCTATCGAATTCAACAGCAGCCGCAACAAGCTGAAGCAGCTTTAGTTAAGGGGATGAAGAACTTACCGAAATCATCAGCCATTAAATATGCCTATGGTTTACACTTGGTTCGTCAGAAAAACCTTTCCAAATCAGTTACTTTTTTTGAAGAAGCAATGCTGTTATCCCCTGAGAATGCACAATATGCCTATACCTTTGTACTAGCAATGGACGGAACTGGCCAGAGTGGCCAAGCGTTAACTAAACTTAAAGTGCTGATCTTAAATTATGCCGACAAAGTGCAATTGCGAGAACTTGGTTTACACCTATCGCAAAAATTAAATAATAAAGAATCTTATGATTATTTTATCCGGTTATGAGGGGAAGTTCATTGCCTAAGTTTTGCTGGATATAATTAACGGCGTTGACCATTCAATATGCAGGTTTCAGTGGGAGAAAAAAACGATTTAAACAAGGCGTTGTTTGCAGAGAATGGTTGTTCCATTCACAAAATCAATAACGATGTATAAATTGTTTTTAGCCTCATCGTAGAGGCGCTTGAGCAAACCTACTTTATTGTTGCGTCAAATAAATAGGGAATAACCATGATTTAATTGACGCGCCTCAAACTAGATTTTCTCAAGCACTCTGAACCGAGCATTTTGAATGATTACGGGTGTAGTGCTTTGACCTTACCTGTCAGAGCAGCGTTCATCTATCCTGCTTTATTACCTTTTAATGTAGAGCAAGAGTTAATAAAAAGTGAACTGGAGCTTATTAAGTCCTCAAATTCAGTAACAGGCACGGGACGGCTAAACAAATAACCTTGATATTGACTACAGCCATTATTAAACAAAAATTGACGCTGCTCGTTGGTTTCAACACCTTCTGCAATAACATCATAGTTTAAGCTACTTGATAGGTTGATAATTGTTTGTACGATTGCTGCATCATCCGGATCTGTGGTGATATCACGTACAAATGATTGATCTATTTTTAATTGTTTCAGTGGTAAGCGTTTCAAACATGAAAGTGAAGAGTACCCTGTGCCAAAATCATCCATAGAAAAGTCAATGCCGAGCTGATTCAACTGCTGCATTTTCTCAATAATAATGTCAACATTCTCTAATACCATGCTTTCGGTTAATTCCAATTTTAAACCGTGCGGGTTTATGTTCTCAGAGGAGATGATATCTTGTACTTGTTCAACAAAGTTATTTTGTTGAAATTGTAAGGCGCTAACATTAACCGATATCTGCCAACTCTCCCGGTTTGGGGTGTTTTGCCAGACTTTTAGTTGCTGACAAGCTGACTCTAATACCCAAAATCCTATTGGGATTATTAAGCCGCTCTCTTCTGCCAAAGGAATGAAATCGAGTGGTGAAATCATTCCTCGTGTTGGATGAATCCAGCGTAATAAGACTTCTGCACCTAGGATACCTTTGATTTCATCTACTTGTATTTGATAATACAATTCAAGCTCACCATTATCTATTGCTTGATGCAGTTCAGCTAAAATAGTTGCATTTTTTTCTAAGGCAATCTGCATGGCAGGATCAAAGAAGCGAATTGAATTTCTACCTGCCGCCTTTGCCTGGTACATAGCAACGTCAGCTTGTTTTAGAATTTCATCGTGATTGGCTAAGTTTGATTTGAATATACTGATACCAATACTGGGTGTGCAATGAAAGATTATTTCGTTTTTGTCATCTAAATTTTCTTTAATAGATAATTTGTATGGTTCACATATGGTTAGTCGTATTTTTTCAGCTATTTCCTCAGCAGCATGGCCAGCAGATACTTCATCAACACCAAGATTGGCAATCATAACAACAAACTCATCCCCTCCTAATCGAGCGACTAGATCTTCTTCTCTAAGACTGTCTTGCATTCTGGCGGCGACAGCAATTAATAGTCGGTCACCCATATTATGCCCTTGGGTGTCGTTGAGGGTTTTAAAGTGATCAAGGTCGATAAATAAAAGTGCGTTTAATTGTTCGCCACGAGAATTGGCCGTCACCATAAGTTGCAATCTGTCTTGAAACATTCTGCGGTTAGGTAATTGTGTTAGTGGGTCATAAAATGCAAGTCGTCGAATTTGCTCTTCATGATTTTGGCGCTCGGTGATGTCTCTACTGACGCTCATTAAACCATAGCGAGTACCATCTAACCCATCAAAGGTTTTCTTAATGGTTTCATGTAATACTTTGCCGCCGTCAGGATAAACGACCCACTCATCTTGACTATAAACTTTACCACTGGCAATAATTTCCTGCTCATCAAGCCCCTCCATATCAGAGGGTTTAAAGTTCCCTATAAGCTCTTGATCCATTTTCCCTTTTAGTTGTTGCTCTGTCAGGCCTGCGTATTGTTCAAACGCTTGGTTGCAGCCAAGGTAACGCCCTTGAGCATCTTTAAAAGATATTAAATCAGGCAATGAATCAATCAAGCCTCTCATCATGCTTTGTTCTCTGCTTAACAGTTTCTGACTTTTAGTTAGATCGCGCTCGGATTGGCGGCGATCACGTTGGCGTCTTAGAATCAAACCTACTAACATGGTACAAATAGGGAAAATTAATATTAAGGGCTGTATAATTGCGTTTAGGACTTTGTAACGCACATGTGCGGGCAACAGAAACATACAAGCCAATACCGTGATTTCAATTAGCATGCCAAATGCGTAAAGTTTGAGCCAATCAAGCGTCTGGTTTTTATACTTTAAAATATAGGCGAATAAATAACCAAGAACACCGGGGATGATGACAACTAAGGAGCCTACTAAAGCTCCAGTCCCTCCTATATGAAGCCTTAAGCTTACCATCATAGCACCGGCAATCAAGGTTGGCACCAAGCCAAAAAACAAACCACAAAGGCTGATCAGTACCCATCGGGTGTCAAAAAATAGTCCTGGGGCCATCTCCCATGAAGAGTTCATCACTGCAAGACCGAGTATTCCAACCAATAATCCAGAGATTAAATCACGTAGCTTTTTACTCTTGATGGATTCAAGTTTCAGGGCATCATAAATAACACCTAAAGCAATTAGAAGTGCGGTATTGTAGAGTAAACCAATAAAACTGCTAGTATCCATGCGTGACTAATGCCCCTTAAAAGGTGATGAGTATTCCATGTCTCAAAAATAATAACTTTATATAAGTTAGGATCCTAGATGATTATTTGCATAGTTGCTATAAAATTATAATGAGCCACTTTTTAGTAATTTACATTTACACATGGCGGTACCTATTTAGATTAAGCCGAAAGTGCTAATCAATCATTGGCTATACCAATTGAATTGTACCCAAGCATAGTCATAGCTGGTTATAAATATTTATCTATTCAGTACATTATATCAATCCGTATAAGAAAGTGATCGCTTAGCGAGAATTTAAAGGCAAGGCATTGATTGCAGGGAATGGTTACTCCCTTATCAAAATCAATAACGCAGCATATAAGCTTTTAAACTCGCCCTTTGGGAACGCATGGGCACGATGATAACAGCACAAAATTTGTTTGATGTAGAAATATACTATATCCTCATATATTTTGTTTGTTCTAATGTCTCCCATGTCGTTCTAAGTGGTCACTTCTTTATACGAAATGGTATCAGTTAATCTATGTTGCACTTTTAAATTCAAGTTAGATAACCGATAAATTATGATAATAGCTTTAATAGTTGCTTATTGAGACAAAACTAATCTATTTTTTTTAACTCAGTCTTGTATTGATGATTACTGTGAACATAATGTGCCGCGCCTTCTGCGATCATTATTTTGGCTTTATCATCGAGTTGTTTAATTACTTTTGCTGGCGAACCTAACACTAAACTACCGTCTGGAACAATCATGTTTTCAGTGACTAAAGCATTAGCTCCAACTAAACAATTTTTGCCAATTTTGGCACCATTTAATACCACGGCATTCATGCCAATTAAACTGCCTTCATCTATAGAACAACCGTGTAACATCACTTTATGACCAATAGTTACATTTTGAGCTATGGTAATGGGAAAACCTTCATCAACATGTAAAATAGACCCGTCTTGAACATTCGAATTTTTACCTATCTTAACTTGTGCCAAATCTGCTCGGATTACCACATTAAACCAAATGCTGGCATTGTCACATAACACTACATTTCCTATGACACTGGCATTTGGTGCTATGAAACTGCTTTTTGAAATATCTGGAATAAGTTCGCCTAACTGATAGAGCATATGTATACACCTTAAAATTTAAATCTTGAAATGAGTTAATGTAACTTATTTTAACTTTCTAACGGTAATATTAACGAAAAAATACTGCCTTTATCTATTTCACTGCTCACCGTTACCGTGCCTTTGTGAGCTAGTGCAATATGTTTGACAATAGATAAACCTAACCCTGTTCCACCAAGCTGTCTACTACGTGCCTTATCTACGCGATAAAAGCGTTCAAATAACCGGGATAAATGTTCTTCTGGAATGCCACTACCTTGGTCTGCAACGCTTATTTCAATGTCATTATTTTGCTTAACAACCGTAATTTTTATTTCACTGTTGCCATTACTGTATTTAATCGCGTTGTTTAGAAGGTTGATAATCGCTTGTTCGATTAATGAAGAGTTATGCTTAAAGGTTATGTCTTCAGCATTGTTTAATATAATGTCGATGTTTCTTTTTAGCGCTTTGTCTTTACACAGAAAAATAGCGTTACTTAACGCTAAAGTAATCGACTCATTTACCAAGTCAATTTCATCAATTTCAGTTTCTTTTTCTATTTTAGATAAGGTTAACAAATTTTCTATAATGCTTTCTAAGCGAATAGAGTGTGTATGTATAACATCAATGAAATAAGCTCTTTTGTCTTGAACTAGGTCAGGAAATTCTATTAACGTTTCAGAAAGTCCCTGAATAGCTGTAAGCGGGGTTCTAAGTTCGTGCGATACATTGGCTACAAATTCTTTTCTTTGTAATTCAAATTCTTTTAGTTTAGTTATGTCATTAAATACTACTAGGGTGCCACACTTGTTTTTATGTACATCAAGTAAAGGCGCTGATTGGGCAAATAATACCTGTTCATGCTCAGCATCATTATGAATAATGATTTCTTGTCCTACAGGCGTATTTTGTTGCAGGGCAAATAAAATAAGATTGTGCAATTCAGTATTTTCTATAACATTTTTTAACTTTACACCTTCAATGTTTTTTTCCGAAATTTTTAAAATATTATAGGCTGCTTGGTTAATACGTAGAATATTTTCGCTGCTGTCAACGGCAACAACTCCTTCAACCATGCTAGAAAATACCGCTTCTTGTTCGTTTCTTTGGTTAAGGATAGTTTCAATACGTTGATTTAACTGAATGGCAATTTCGTTAAATGCTTGACCTAATTGTTCCGATTCAAGCGAGTCATTTGAACTTAATTGCACGCGGCTGGAAAAGTCGCCTTTAGCTAATTGCTGAGCTTGTACTTTTATTATTTCCAGAGGTCTCACTAACGCTTTAGACATCCACCAGCTCGCAAATGCTGTAATAATAATGAGAATAAAAAAGCCTAGCGATACCTTATAATAAATACTCCACAAGGCGTTTTGTAGCGTATATAAAGGGGTCGATGTTCTCATTACGCCAATTATAGTATCTTGTGCCATTATAGGCATTGCAAAGTACATTGAGTCTATTGCGAGAGTGTGACCATACCTTATTGATAAGCCTTTTCCAGACAATATTGCTTGTGCAATTTCAGGACGATTTCTATGATTGTCCATTATAGCGGGATCTTTTTTATTATCCCCAATAATCTTTCCTGAAGGTAAAATTATCGTAATTCGTGTTGATGATTCGTCACCAAGCTTTTGAGATTCTTTTTGAACTTCTTCAAAATATTGAGCTTGAATAAGTCGAGAAAACTCAGGCGTTAATATTTTTGCTCTTATTTCTAAGTCGACAGCACGCTCTTGATAATAGAACGACTTAAATGACCAAAGAGCAATCATTACAATGGCGAGTAATGAGATAAATAATATAATTAAAAAGGAGGGGTATAATTTCCAAAAAAGAGTTTTGCGTTTTATTTTCATTTTAACTTCGTTAGTGGGTTTTCGTTGTTATTTATTATTTTTAATGATTTAAGTATAACTACTTAAGCTTCAGAACATAATGCTTTTACTAAAGTAAATAATATCAATAAGATAATACTACATAAAGGTATTTGATTAGTTAGTTTTTTACTTCGTTTAAAATTGGCTCTTATCATTATGATTATTAGTAATTACTATCATCATTAGATTCCTGATTATTTAATCTTGGAAAGCGAATGTTAAAACTAACGCCCTCGCCAAGTGTACTGCTTATTTCTATTGAACCATGTAATTTTTTCGTCACAATGTTTTTAATAATATTTAATCCAAGGCCGCTACCCCCTTGATTTTGTTTGGTGGTGAAAAATATATTCATTGCTTTTGGTAAGTTTTCTTTTGTTATGCCTACACCGTCATCACTATACTTAAAGTATATATCATCGTTATTTTCACTCGTTACAGTAATATAAATATTACCTCCTGAACGTTCGTCAAAACCATGAATAATTGAATTGCTAATAAGGTTAGTGATTACCTGAGCTAGAGCCCCAGGGTAAGTATAAATGTGACAATTTTGGCTACACTCAAAATGAATAGTAGCTCCTGCTTTTACAGTTTTAGGTTGAAGACTATGAATAACCCTTTCAAAATATTCAGAAATATTTATTTTTCTTGCTTTTTCACTGACTTGATCAACAGTTATTTGTTTAAAACTTATTAGTAATTCTATGGCGTTGGTCAAGTTACGGAGTAATATCTCTGATGAGTTATCACAAAGTGAAACAAAGGTATCTAAATCGGTTTTGGTTAAATTACTAGATGATAGCTGAGCTTTTATTTCATTTATCCCGTCTTGAATACAACTAACCGTAGTATGACTAACACCTAAGGGAGTATTTACATCATGGATAATTGTTGCCATCATTTGGCCCAATGACGTGATTTTTTCTGTTTCAAATAATTGTTTTTGTTTTTCTAAAGCTTCTCTTTCTAATAACGTTGATTTAAATAATGAAAAGGCAATTGCCATTTGTTTAAATTCAGCTGTGTCTGAATGGTATGTTAATTCAGCTTCATAATCTCCTTTACCTATACGGATCATACTCTCTGATACATCACTAAATAATCTTGTTAATCGACTAATTAATAAGAAAGAAATTATAATTAAAATAAGCGCAGCTAAAACGATGCCAATAATAATATACATACTTAAGATGTTGGCTAACTCTAATTGGGGGGTAATATCGAGTTTTGTTTCTAACACTCCGCGAACATCGCCTAATTGCCAATCATTTTTAGGCGTTAAGGGGTGGTTATTATGACATTCAACACAGGTCTGTACCTGCATCGGATCTGATATAGCTACTCGTAGCATTACTTGTTCATTATTAGAGACTATTCTTTTTACGATTTTATCAGGGTTTTTCTGTAAATCACGCCACGCCTTTGATTGAAAATCATCTAGTTGGCGATTTTCCCTATTAGGAAAAGGATAGGCACTATATAAACTAAAGGTTGTTCCTTTTTTTTCATATAATTTACTTAAATCATGAATCATTGTTGCAGGTAAGGGGATTTTATTTTGCGTGTTAATGTGATTGTGAGATGTTGTTATATCGCTATTTAGTAATACTTTCTTCACGATGTTATCAGTGTAATAAGCACGTAATAATTTAAATTGCTCTAAAGAAGCAATCGCTGTATTGATCGAGGCTTTTTCAGTCTGATTTTTTACTGTATTAGGTATGATAATAATCAAAATAGTAATAATTATTGCCATGATTATTACTATTGTTAAAACCGTTCGGATACGTAAGCTTTTAGTGAAAAAATTCATAACACCCTGGCGCCTCTACTGAACAATCCGCTAGATTGAATTATTACAATTAAAAATAACTTTTGAATTCATCCCAAATACCTAAGGATTCGTTTGGAAATAAATCAATTCCTAACCATGATTTCAGTAAATAGATAAGTACAAAAGAACAACCAATAATAAACAGCCCAATTAGAAAGATAATCAGCAAAAACATTATTGCTGCCATAAAACGTTCAACCGGTAAAAGTCCTCTTTTATTTATGCCGACAAGAAAAACGATATAAAAACTCCAAGGTAGGAAGGGAAGTGCTAACGTGGGCCTAATATCTACATTGTGTTTACGCCAACCTTGAGCATTAATGCTTTTTTGCAAAGCTTTACGTTGTGTATGAGTAAAACTATCAGCAACAGGCTTATCCATACCATTTAATAACTGATTTAGTTGTGACTTTTTATCTGCCTGGTTATTTCTAGCCATATAGCCTCTAGGTGTAGAATTTTTTGGGTAATTATATTGCTACTTTTATTGGTGAAATCTTATTATGTTGAAGCGCGGTTGAGTTTTGTTATGAGCCCAATACTTTTATTTAAATATAGAGGTAAAATTACGCAACTGATAGTTTTTAATGATAAAAATACATTTATATCCGTATCATTCAAAGTGCATGATTTCAGTGGGAATTAAAAGCCATTAAAGCAAGGCATTAAATTGATAGAATGGTTGTTAAATTCTTTAATTTAATAACGCTTCATAAATGGCTTTTAAACCCATCGAAGAAGGGCTTAAGTAATTCCATTTCAAGTATTTCATCGCCCTTGATAAGCATCCCTGCCAAAGCAGGAAGGTTATAAGCCAGTCTAATAGCTTCTAAATTCTCCTTAAGTAAGCCATCCCCGGTATAACTGATATCATCTGGTAATTTTGTTAAATCAACTTGCGGTTGCTCTGTACTATCACAAGCGAATAACCCTAAACTGAATAGTACTATAGTTAATCTTTTTATTGATTTAGTTAGCATTTTTTGTATTTATTCCTTAAATATAATTCCAGTAAATAGGACAAATTTAACATATGAACCTTTTCATGGAGTAGTAGATAGGCTTCTTGGTTGTTATATTTCTTTTATTAGTTAAATGAATATTAATTGTGCAGGTTTTTCATCTACCGCATGAGCAACAGCCACATAGAAAATATAACTTAGGAGGTTTCTTTTGTTGCTTTTATTTCGTTAGTACATGTAATCATTAGTCCCGATTATTTTTTACTACATCACTAAATGAAAAATATACTTGCTGTAAGCCTTGATGGTTATCAGCGCTGAAATTGATAGTTAACGTATGATCGTTAAAAGAAAAAGTCTCAAACTTTTCTAACAAGCATTTTTGAGTTAATTCAGCGGGGCACATTTTTGCTACTTGAGCAAAAACAAAGGCATTGAGATAGCCTTCTAAATGTATTCTATTAACTTTTTTTATACCCGCTTTATCCATATCAATTAAGAAATTTTTACAAAGTTGCCATTCGCATAAGTTTGGATCAGGCATAACTTCACTTATAATGACTTTACTTGGGTACTTTAAGTGTGCAAAAGCACTTTGGCTACCGATGAAGGATAAGCTGGTAAATAGAGGTTTGATGTCTTGTTGGTAAGCCAAGTTAATTAAATTACTGAAAGGTTGATAAGTACCGACAAAAATTACCGCGTCTATTGGTTTTGTTTTTAATTTAGCTAACGCTTGCTCAATATCATTACTATTTCGTTTAAAGCGAGCACTGATAATAGGTTTCATCTTATACTGTTTTAAAACTTTTATTATGTCTCGCTGTGCACTTAAGCCAAACTCATCTGCTTGTATCACTATCGCTATATTTTTTAAAGCAAGTTTCTTCACTAAATAACTTACTTGTGCTTGTACTTCTTGGTAATAACTTGCACGTAAATTGTAAATATTACTTACCACGGGACTGCGTAAAAAATCAGCACCTGTAAAGGGCATTAAGTAGGGAATTTTACTTTTGTTTAATATGGGCAAAATAGCATAAGTAGTTGGTGTGCCTACATACCCAAATAATGCCAGAACCTGTTCATCTTCTATGAGTTTTCTAGTATTTCCTACTGTGTTCTCAGGCTCATAACCATCATCTAAGCTAATGAGTCTTATTTTTTTACCGTGAACACCACCATTTTTATTTAAATTATTGAAATAAACGAGTGAACCTTGTTTTAAATCTTGTCCAAGGTTTTTTGCTGGGCCTGATAGCGCATTAGACATGCCTAGTTTTATATCATTATTAAGGAGGGAAGGTTGAGAAGAGAGCACAGTGCTTTGTGAGTAAAGTGCAAAAGACGTTACAACAATGAATAGTTTGTTAAAAAAAGAGATACCATGTTTTTTCAAATGCACAATACTCCAAGCGACTTCCTTAACAGCTAAGTATATAAGTTTACTTGTCCTATGTAATACTTATTGGCTCTGTTGCAGAAAGCTATTGTCGTCTCAATTAAATTTGCTACTAACCTACTAGTATTGGCATACAAAGAATTTATTACTTGAATGTTAAATTTCTTTCTATCCCTTTATATAAGGCTTTCGTAAAGTAGCAACAATAGTCGAAAGCAGAGCCTACTTATTATAGATCAACATTGTTGTTTTATTTGAGATGAAAGTAAATCATTGCGCAGTTTTATCTTTATTTAAAAGCGGGAACACCATAATAAATTTTTATTTAATTATTCTGATGGCATTTTGTTTTGAGTACAATAGTACTTTATTACGTCCTTGGTCTTTAGCTAAGTAAAGTGCAATATCAGCTTGTTTGTACAGGTCATCATAACTAGCTTTTTTCATATTGCCTAAAGCAACACCGATACTTGTTGTGACTGTTGCTTCAAAGGATCTTGCCAGACCTTCAACACAAGCTCTTACTCTTTCAGCAAATAAATATGCAGACTCTTCATTGCTGTTCATATTCAAAATAACAAATTCTTCTCCACCTATACGGGCAAGTAGGTCATCCTTGCGACAGAGTCTTTTAATCGTATCTGCAATTGCTACTAGGATCTCGTCACCGGCATCGTGACCAAAATTGTCATTAATATCTTTAAAGTGGTCGATATCAAGCAATAAGAAGGCCATTTTAATATTTTGCCCTTTAAATACGTTGATTTTATTTTCAAGAAAACGTCGATTTCCAATACCAGTTAAAGGATCGGTTTCAGAAGCTTTTTTTAATGTTTTGTTGGTGGCTTCTAAACGAGAGATCACTTGTTTCCTTAGCATCAATATGAGGAATAAAACTAAACTGATCAGTGAAACTATAATAACAGCAAATAAGTATAAGGAAGAGTGTCGAGATTCTCGTTCACTAATAAGTAATTCATCTTGCAGTTTTATGTAGTCTCGTTCCATTTGCAATTGGTTTTCTAATCTTTGAACAATGCCTTCTTGCATTAAAGGTTGAATTTGATTTCTTCTCTCAATGTATTCTGATTGAGTTGTTGCGGCGGCTTCAAAATTTCCCTGACTTAACTCTAATTTGGCTAAATTCTCATACAGCGCCATTTCACTTTCTACTGATATCTTACCTTTCACTTCAATAATGCCCTTTTGGTAAATATCAACGGCTTCTTTTATCTGGTTCGTTTGAATCAAAATTTCAGCTAAGCCTAAATATGCTGCGGCAACAGCAGGTGGATAAGCGCTGCCCTTTTCATCGTTGATAACAAATTTATAGAGGGACTTAGCTGAGGAAAACTCTTTTGATAGCTTATACACATGTGCCAAATTGACCGATGCTTCACTAAAGGTAAAGTCACTGATAAGAGACGGTTTTCTTATAACTTTTTCTAGTAAACTTTGTGCTTCGAGCAATTTCCCCGACTTTAACAAGGATACACTTAAGCCAACAGAAGCATTCATTTTCATTTCAATGTCATTGAGTTCTGTATTAATGTCTATTGATTGTTCAAAATACTTAGCAGCATTTACATAATCATTTTGAGAGTTCAGTACATTGCCTAGGTTATTAAAAACCATCGCTAAATCTTCTTTTTTATCGCCTAATTTAGCAAATCTTAATGCTTCAATGTAGTATTTCATTGCATTTTCATGATCAATAAGAAGTTCGTAAAATACGCCCATGGCTCTATTTGCAACAGATATTAAATGAAAGCTCTTGCTAGCATTTGCGCTATCAATTGCTTGGTTCAAATGAGCAAAAGCTTCTTGGTTTAAGCCTTGATACATTTCAGCTTGTCCAAGTAAACGTAAAGTTTTTGCTTTATTGAAAATATTATTATGACGTTTAGAAAGGACTAATGCCTGTGTCGCATAATGTACTGTTTTTATTGGATTGAGATAAAGATAAAAGTTTGCTAATTCAACTAATGGCTCAATTCGCGACGCATCATTTAGTGGAAGCTCTATTAATGTTGCTTTTAACGAGTTTACATTAACGTCACTCGCTAAAATATGTGAGGCAGCAACCAAAGGTAATAGTAATGTTAATAACCATTTAATCATTTTAAACCTTTTACTCTTAGTAGGGGTCTATACCCGTTCCACTTGAAGATGCATGATTCAGCTGGAATTAGAAATAACTTTAGGCAAGGCATTGATTGAAGATAATGGTTCTCCCTTCTCAAAATCAATAACGAAGCATAAAGCCTTTCTAAACCAGCCCTTGGGGAAGGCTGAGCAAAATATACTCTGCGTTACATTTCTTTTTAAGGGGAATAACCCTTAATAAAAAATATGCCTTGATTATGAGTCGCTCAGACTTCCTGAAACGAGCATCTTCAAGTGGAACGGGTTTATATACAATATAGTGTTAAGTTACATTGTACGGCAGAGCATTCGATGCGCAGTCAGCAAATATATCATAATCATATTATTAACCTGATATAGCATAAATGTCTACTATATCAACAAATACAGGCAATAATTACCATCAATTCAAGCACAACTTTGAATTATTTAAGGTGTCATTCGAAGAATATCGGAAAATAGCACACTTTGTGGGAGACTGCTTGTTATAACGTTTATCTCACGCAAAAATTACATTACCTTTGTCCCACGCGACAACTATACCCGTTACCATTCAAGATGCAGGTTTCAGAGTGCTTGAGCGATTTCAATTCAAGGCGCTGTGATGTAATAATGGTTATTCCCTTATAAATCACAGCAACGATGAAGTGATATTGCTCAAGCCCTTCTTCGATGGGTTTTAATTCCCACTGAAATCACGCACTTTGAATGATAACGGGTATAAGTACGAATTATCTGGAATAAGTTTGTTTTCTACTGCATAAATAAAATGCCCAAGCTCACCACCTTTGGCATTCCTATCGTTGTCTAAATTGGCGTCGATAACTCATCGGCGGTAGGCCCGTTTGGGCATTGAATAACGTCGAAAAGGCACTTTTGTCTTTGTAACCAATATTATCGATAATCGCTTCTAGGCTTAGGTCACTAGATTCAAGCAGGTATTTAGCCGTGTTGATCCGCTGACGTTGCACAAATTTAATTGGTGAGATCGCCAATGCGTCTTTAAAATGCCGAGTTAAGGTGCGCTCACTAACCGCCAACTCACTCGCTAGGGTTGTGATACTAAAGGGATTGGAGAGGTTCTTACTAATCCAGTTTTGTGCCTGTTGCACCATAGGATCATCATGCTCCGTAATTAGGTTGAGCATTAGCTCCATCGACATATTCGTTTTTCGTGTATCAATAAGCATGGTTTTGGCTACTTGTTGAATGATCGTTTTCGGTACGAATTTAGTGATTAAGTGCAAGCCAAGTTGAAAATGAGAGGTTGCTGCGCTGGCGCTAATTAGGTTGTTTTGTTCAACAATGAGTTCGCGCATCTTAAGATCTATGGTTGGATAACGCTGCTTAAATAAGTGTTCAATCCACCATACTGTGGTGCTTACTTTGTTATTTAATAGTCCTGTTTGGGCTAACAAAAAAGTAGCAGTGCAATTGGCGCAGATGATCGAACCCTGAGCATGTTGCTTTATTAGCCATTGATATAATGGGCTGAGACTATTAAGTTTTTTATTAAAGTGCATCGCGCTTTGATACCAAAATCCTGGTATGTAAATCACATCAAAATGCTGTTCGCTTTTTTCTGCTAGTGTATGCGTCATCGACAAACCATTACTCGTTTCAATCGTTTGTTGTTCGCTAGTAAAAAACTGCCACTGAAACAATTTATGCTTATGGCCAAACTCCTTTTTTAAATGGGCATTGGCTACTACAAACACGTCGACTAAGCCATGAAGGCTAGAACCATAACAGCCATCGATCGCTACAACTGCACAATTTACCACTGATGTTGTCATTATGTCTGTTATCCCCATTTAATTGTCATTTTAGCCAATGTTATCTTGTTACGCAGTTCTCTACAATGGTGATATCAAAAAATAGAACGGCACTTTTCAAAGGAATTAATGATGGCATTACCACAACAATTTATAGGGAGATTATCATTACCTGTTATTTCTGCACCAATGTTTTTGGCTTCTAACCCACGAATGGTCATAGAAAACTGTAAGGCAGGTGTTATCGGTACTTTTCCTGCAGCAAATCAGCGCACTACCGAAGGCTTTGAACAATGGGTTGTTGAAATTAAGCAGGCTTTGAGTGATTTTGAAGCAAGCAGCAGTAAACAAGCTGCTCCTTTTGGAGTGAATATTATTATTCACAAAACTAACCCACGGGTTGAAGCTGATTTAGCTATTTTAGTGAAACATCAAGTGCCATTGTTAATTACTTCCTTAGGTGCGGTCGAGTCGGTGGTTGACGCGGTACACTCATACGGTGGCGTAGTATTTCATGATGTGACTAATGCCAAACACGGTAGAAAAGCCATGCAAGCTGGGGTCGATGGATTAATTGGTGTTTGCGCTGGCGCTGGCGGGCATGCTGGTACTACGCATCCGTTTGCATTAGTGCAAGAACTACGTAGTTTTTTTGATAAAACTATTATTTTGGCTGGCGGTATTTCAACTGGTGAAGAAATTGCCGCAGTGCGTTGTTTAGGTGCTGATTTGGTCTCGATGGGGACGCGTTTTTTAGCCACCACCGAATGCCCGATTAATCCTGATTACAAGCAGATGATTATTGACAGCTCTGCCGTCGACATCGTCTACACTGATGCTATTTCAGGTGTTCCGGCAAGCTTCCTTAAACAAAGTATCGAAAACGCAGGGTATGATCTTAATAATTTACCCAAGCCCGATGTTTTTGATATTGGCACCGAAACCAGTCTCGATGATCATGTCAAAGATGATGAAGTAACCGCAAAACCTTGGAAAAACATTTGGTCTGCTGGCCATGGTATTAGCGCGATCACCGAACAATTAACCATCGCCCAGTTGATTACTCAATTAGCTAGTGGCTATCAGCAAGCGCTAAAACGGTTAAGTTAGTCACACGGTTTATTTTCACGGAAAAGATAATTTAGGAATCCAAAGTGTATCATTATTTTTTTAATAAAATTTAATGTTTGAATTTAATGCGGTTAAGTATGTTATCAGGAAGTTATATGATTGTATTTTACTGATAATTATATCTATTTTAATAACTAAGACTATTTAAGGTGAATTCCATGGACAAATTTATACCAAGAGATAATGCTTTTGAAAGTAAGGTGAGAGACAACTTTAACCGTCAAGAAGTTATGAAAACTGTGAATGCTTCAATTATCTCTGTAAAACCGGGTCAAGTTGAAATTGAGTTCATACATTTGCCAAGTTTAACTCAGCAACATGGTTTTATTCATGCGGGCATAGTTTCAACAGTATTAGATAGTGCTTGTGGTTATGCAGCCTTTTCATTAATGGCAAAAGACTCAGAGGTATTAACTATTGAATTTAAGGTAAATTTATTATCCCCTGCAAAAGGGGATAAATTTATAGCAATAGGTACAGTAAAAAAATCAGGAAGAACAATAAGCGTAGCTGAAGGCGAGTTGTTTGCATTTACGGGAGAACAGAAAAAGCTAATAGCGACAATGACCGGAACTATCATGACTATTGTCGATCGAGAAGGTGTTAATAATTAGTGCAGTAGGGCTGATCGTTATTTGATTTTAGGGATCTTTATTCGTTTAGCTCAAATTAACTTCTTATCATGTAGAGCTTCTAGTGGTGTTTGATAACAGCATTTTTTGCAAGAATCAACAAACAAGGGGCACCTATATTCGAATTAATATTTTCTGGCTGCCTTGCTTCAATATTGGCTTTTTAATTACACAAAAGGATTAATGAAAGCGTTTGAATTCATTATTTTGATTTCTACTCTTACTGCACTTTCCACTTTCCCATGTCAGTGCTTTTAGAGTTGATTTTTCAGAAACAAGAGAAAAGCATAGGGCAAAAAATAATGATTAAAAAACGCATAATTAAAAGGAATATATACTCAACACGTAATGATGCGAAAGCTGAGATATTTAATTTCATATAAAGGTTTTACAATCCTAAAAAGCGTCACTCACATACAGGCGGTGTTTCACCTGCTGAATTTGTGGAGCGTATTTTTCTGAACTACAAACTGTCTAGTGAAATCTGGGAAGTTCATTTAACTATAAAGAACTTTATATCCCAATATCCAGCTACTTCTCAGAATTTGGAGGCTTATAAAATCGTATTCTTGTATTACAACGTTTCTTTGACGATAATTAATATCGACATTTATAAGTTTTACAGAAGTTCTCATTTACTTACCAATAACTAAAAGCAGTCTCTAGATGTATCAACCTAATACTCTTGTCGACCATATAGCAAATTTCACCTCTCAGCGTGATGCTGAACTATTGGCTTTCAGTCTGTTAAAAAGCGTTAATGGGATGATGAGTTGCTCGAAAACAAAAATAATTTCAATTAATAAGAGGGGAGATATTATATTGCACATCTCTCTTGAAAAAAATCATTGCGTTGTTAATGACAACACTGTTTTGATAGATGACGCCTTAAAAAACACGTTTGAGTACATGAATGAATCTTCTCTGGAAGAGTACAACCTAAAAACTAAATTAGGTTATTCATTAATTCGCTTACTTCATCACGATAGAAAAAGTGAACAGTTCTTAGTGATTAATTTACCAGAAAAAATAGAGAAAGTTCAGTCTTATATTCTTTCTGGTATTCTTAGTATTTATAACAATTTTATAACATTGTTAAATGAATCACAAACCGATGAATTAACCGGGCTTGCCAATAGAAAAACATTTGATTCTGCTATTTCATCAGTCTTTAACGCTTTTCCTCAGGAATACGATAAAGTAGAAAATGAAAGAAGGACAAAGAATCAACAAATAGTTAAAAAGAAAAATACTTTTTGGCTAGCGATTATCGATATTGATAACTTTAAACTCGTAAACGATGAGTTTGGACACCTTTATGGTGATGAAATATTAATACATTTAGCGCAAATTATTAGTTCCAGCTTCAGATACGAAGATCTGCAATTCCGCTTTGGAGGAGAAGAATTTGTTATTCTATTGAGCGCTGATAACCAAACAGAGTGCATTCAAATACTGGAACGTTTCAGGCGTAAGGTGGAGGACTATAGTTTTCCGAGTGTTGATAGGGTAACTGTTAGTATTGGCGTAGTTGAATTTAGGCGAGAAACATTCCATGTAACTTCTATAGATTATGCAGATCAAGCCTTATATGAAAGTAAAAATCAGGGTAAAAATCAAATTACTTTTTTTGAAGATATGTTGAGTCAAGGAGTAGCTAAAAAATCTGAGATTGAAGGTGGGGATGTGGATTTGTTTTAACTTAATGTTTAGCACATGAAGAATCCCCTCTTTTTAACTTAATCAGACATGCCTCTTCAACATACAATACAACCTTAGCCCAGTAGATTTGTGCAATTATAGAACTCAGTAAATATTAGGCAGTTAAACTATCAATTATGACGCTTTAGCCTATTGGTTTTAGCCCGTTAAAGCAGAGCACTACAATGCTAACTAAGTAATCTATATATTAGTTTACTTAGGTTTTATTCTAGTTATATTGATGTTAAATTAATTTTGTTTCTACCCAATTCTTTTGCCTTATATAAAGCGTTATCAGCCGTTTTATATATAATCTCAGTAGTTAAGTTTTCCATATTATCTATAAGTATTACACCGAAAGAAGCCGTTACGTAATCTGATGCTGAATTTCCAGAGTGTTCAATTTTCGCATCGAATATCGACAATCTAAGTTTATCAATAAATGAAAAAGCAACTTCATCATCCATATCACTTGTGATAATACAAAACTCTTCACCGCCAATTCTAAACGCGAATTCATTTGCTCTTTGAGTTGATTTTTGCATGATTTCAGCAATTTTAATAAGGACTTTGTCTCCATTATCATGCCCATAGGTATCGTTGTATTGTTTAAAATGGTCGACATCAAGCATAGCAAAAACAAGTCTATAATTATTTCTTTTTGCTCTATTAAATTCATCAACAAATACCTTCTCAAAATGCCTTCTATTGTAAAGCCCTGTCATCGAATCTGTTATAGATAAGGTTTCCAGTTCAGTTACCTTATCTGATAATTGCTTGTTTAGTTTACTAATTTCCTTTTTAGATTTTTTAAGTTGATGGCTCCACGTAATAGTAATTATTAAGACTAATAAAAAAAAGCTTCCTAATTTGATGATTAATTCATAATCTGTTTTTTGTGTAAACTCTACAACCGACCACTTGCTCATTATCTTATTAACGTCTTTGTTCGCTAGGTTATGTATTAATTTATTTAAAATACTCAGTAAAAGTACATTATTTTTCTTTACGAAAAAAGAAACCTCCATATTGACGGATGTACTTCCAACAATAGATAGATTATTAAGCCCATTTTGAGAAATATTGTAAGTGGCTGCGGTAGCAGAAGCCAAAAAGGCATCATATTTTTTCTCTGAAACGCCTAACAAGCCTTCTTTAATACTTTTGACATACAAAAAATTTACCTTAGGGTATTTTTTCACTAATTTTTTAACATACCCGTAGCTTTCGATTACTGCAATTTTTCTGTTTTTGATGTAACTAAGTTCAGGAATGTAGTTATTGTTATTTGTCATAATAATAACTACAGGACTAGTTAGGTATGTATCGCTAGGAGTAAATTGCTTTTGTAAGGCAGGATCAAGGGGGTCACTTGTTAATATGTCTACTTTTTGTGACATAGCTAATTTAAGGGAGCCCTGCCAACTATCACTTTTTAAGGTTTTTATGCGTAGATTTACTTCAGTATTGACATTACTTTTTAAGAGTTGAATTATTTCAGGGATAATGCCTATATGTTTATACTCACTATTGTATCCTTCATAAGGTAACCAATTTGGATCAGATACATAGGTTAATATATTATTCTGCTTCAAGTATTCTTTTTCACTATCCGCCAATATTGCAGTAACCTCTGCATGAATCGGTAATGTATAAATTAAAAATAATATTTTAAGGACTACAGTAAAAATAGTTTTCATAGAAATATTATTGACCCTTTTTGTTGGTACTCAATTTGATGATAGGATATTAAAAAATATATTCCACCTGATTTTGTTTTGAATTGTAAATAGCTTGATGTAACAATGTAGTAAACCTAACAATAACATGAGTTACTTTCTCGCTTCACAAGTACTTTTCTATCGGCAATAATTGTAAAAATCGTGATTTCATTCGTTCAGATAGCTCAGTTTCTGGCTCGTTTTCCCAGATTTTTTTACCTGAATACCAATGGATTTTTCCTTCCAGTAAGTTCAGGCGCCAGCTATTACTTTCGTTCATCGCCAACTCTATATCATCAGCAAGATTTTCAGCAACCTGATGACTTTCGATTACTAGAAGGGACTCAGTATTGAGGTAGGTTGAACGTAAGTTGAAGTTAAAAGAGCCGATAACCGCCACTCGTCTGTCAAAAACAATAGACTTTGCATGAAGACCATAAGCAGTCGCCGGTGCGCATTTGGACAAGTCTCTAGTCGACTCTTCACAAAGACTCGTATCTGGTTTCAACTCAAACAACTGAATACCTTGCTCAAGCATGTCTCGACGTCGACCAGCGTATCCAGAATGATTAGTGATTAGATCATTAGAGGCCATTGAATTGGTCAATGCTTTTATCTGAACCCCTTTGTTAGTCAATTTCTGCAAAGCTTCTAATTGACGATCATCAAATATTAGATAGGCAGATTCCAACAAGATTTTTTGTTCAGATTGACGAGCTAATTTGGCTAATAATCTGGCAGTATTCTTTGGTTCGCTAGTGTTATTTTCATCGACAGGTACTGGTCTGTCAGCAATAAAACGTGCTCGAACCCAAGTCATCTCATTCATCAATTCCTTTAAGAATTGATGTGCTACCTTATTTCCTTCTGGTAAAGCGGGGTAACGCTTGTATCGAGGAGCAGCTACCTTATCTAACACCGCCAATTCTGATGTGGGTTTACCTCCTAGTAACTTGACAGGGTAGGACCAGCGACTGTTCCAATATTCTGCAAAGCTAGTTTGAATAAAGGTTACCACAGAGCCCATTACCAGTGCATCGCGGTCACGGAAATTTATATCATCAGAAAGGTCAAAATATTCATCGCCGATATTACGGCCCCCGACAATAGACAGAGCACCGTCAACGGTAAATGACTTATTGTGCATACGACGGTTTAGACGGGAGAAATCACCCAATACATTTAGCCACTTTACTACCCCTCGACGACTGGGGATAGGGTTGAATATGCGGATCTCTATTTGAGGGTGAGAATCAATAGCTGCTAGTAGATCCTCTCGCTCGTTAAGGTTGATATCATCAAGCATTATACGGATTTGAACACCACGATCTGCAGCCGCTATCAACCGATTTGCCAGGTAGTGTCCAGAAGCATCTGAATTCCATATGTAATACTGGATATCGATGCTGCGTTCAGCTGCTTCAATTAATGCCAATCGCTGAGCCAAAGCGTCCCAGCCAGTTTCTTGCATCAGAACCGAACTAGTACCTTTTGTAGGCTGTTTTGATTGTTCAAGCCGATAAGTGTCAGTCAATTCGGATAATGTACTTGTTGACTGAATGGCTGGTGGCTCAATAGGGTGCATAATCTCTTCAGGGAGGGAGCCACACCCAGTGAGAATGGCGACTAAAAGTATGGTGATATTAATGCGATGAAGTATAGACATTTTGAACACTCCTAAATTAACGACTTTTGATTGGTACGCAAGTGACTATCTTGCTGATCGTTTATCATTAGATCAGCGAATGTAGGAGTAACATTTTTGCTATTTTTTAAGGTAGAAAGGGAGGGCATAAACCACTGAGCATTATTAAAGTTTTAGTTGATTTTAATGCTCTCATAATTAGCCTATTTGAACAACGGTCTAATTAAGCGCTGTCGAATAATGCAATTGACTGATGCTGTTGTTATGAGGAAGACTTTTAAGCTTGGGCTGACCTAAAACCAAAGATCAATCCAAGTTTATTAACTAAATAATATAGATATTATTAAACAATTTTCTTACACTCTTTAATACATTCTAAACATGAATCTTCACAGGCTTTGCATTGAGGATGCTTTGAATGCTTGCCACATTCATCAGCACACACTTGACAAACATCAATACAAATTTTTGCAACAGCAACTAATTGTTCTGATTGATAGGTGCCCATTTTTGCTAGAGCGCGACACATTACAATCATTTCGTTAACTGTTTCTGCACATCTGGCAACACTAGTATCACCAGATTTAAATAGTTCTATACAATGATCAATACACTCATCGCCATGCTGAGCACATTCATTTGCAATATTAACTAATGCTTTGTTAATTTTAGTCATTTGATGATGATGTGAATGGTCTTGTGCAGCTAATGCTGGACCGGCTGCTATAACTGCTGAAGTAGCAAGTAAGCCTTTTAATAAACTTCTTCGAGATTTTGTTTCGCTTTTAAAATTGTCAGACATATCCAAACCTTTTCCTTTTTAATGTATTCATAAATTATTGTTGTTTTACAACATAGTTATCATCTGCTGACAGCAGTTATTAAAGTTTAACACCCTATTTAAAGTCAAACATACTTTTAACTTGTTTTATTGTCTAATGAGTACATTAAGCAGGTCACTTTATTGGTTTTAGTTTTACCGTTTTATGAAGCAGAGTCATTTTTATGATTAGCTGAAGTTATAGTTGTTGTCGGTCATATTATTAGTTCACACCTCATCAAAAACATTCGGGATTGGAAGACAAAGTATTATCCAATAGACAAGAAGTTTATCAGTGTGCTAAGCAACGAAGCACTGAAAGTGAAATCGTCGCAGTTGAGAGAGCATAACGTAGTGAACGAGACAACTAGTTTGACAAACTCCGAAGGAGGGGTTAGGCAACATGATGAAATTATTAGATATAAAAATCACACGGAGGATTTGTTTATATCTTTCAAGTAAGTATTTATAGCAATTACTTACTCCTAAGGTAGATTATAGGATCGGAGATAATTTGGTGCGTTCGGTAAAGCGAAATTTTACACCATTTGAAATTGAATTAACTAAAGAGTTACAAACTGAAATTCTTTTTGTTTTGCAATTAAGCTTTTTGGGGCTTGTAACTACTTTAAATGCAATTACTAGTTTTTAACTAGTTTAATAAAAACAGCTTAGTCACTACTTATAATGTTGTGGCTATGTAAATGGAACCGTAAAAGACATCCTCATTATTCAAATCCCTTAAAAAGCCACCAGTGAAAGAAAAATCAAGGGGTCGGAACACTTGATTACTGAACTATTTTTTGTGATATTTTTTGTGGAGATTCGTCAGAAACAGCCACCTTGAATACATCTTAAATATGTTAAAGCATTCTGTTAGAATAGTAGGCTATTGATTAAAGAATACCGAGCCAGCATGTCAGAATTTAAAGCATTTTCACTTTTAGAGTCAATTATTGACCGCGTTAGTCTTAAAGGCTATAAACAGCCTACACCGATCCAAAAAGAATGTATCCCAGCGCTTATTAATGGCAATGATCTTCTGGGAATCGCGCAAACGGGAACAGGAAAAACTGCGGCCTTTTCATTACCTATTATCAATAATTTTGGGCGAAATAAAATTGATATCAAAGCTAAGAGTACGCGTTCGCTCATACTAACGCCGACACGTGAGCTTGCCTCGCAAATAATGCAAAACATTGATGACTACTCTGCTGGTTTAGGACTTAAAACTAAGGTTGTTTATGGTGGTGTAGGAAGACAAGCTCAAGTTGACGCTATAGCACTTGGACTTGATATTTTAGTGGCCACCCCTGGCAGGTTATTAGATTTAATTGAAACGGGCGATATAAATTTTGAGGCGTTAGAAGTATTTGTATTAGATGAAGCAGATACAATGCTTGATATGGGGTTCTTTAACGATGTTCAAAACATCATATCTAAACTGCCAAGGAAGCGACAAACACTATTATTTTCTGCGACTATGCCTGCTGAAATAGAGATACTTGCAGAAGCCATATTATCATCTCCTAAAAAAGTTCAAATTGCTGCTGAAACGGTGACTATCGACTTGGTTAATCAAAGCGTATACCACCTTGATAAATCGAATAAAGTACCTTTGCTATTTCATATTCTGACAAAACCTGAATATGAAAAAGTGCTCATCTTTTGTAAAACAAAGTATGGCGCTGACATCATTGTTAAAGCCCTAGAAAAAACCTCAATAACTGCCGCTAGCCTTCACAGTGGTAAAACACAAGCAGTTAGGGAGCAAGCGTTACAAAACTTTAAAGAGTCTACTTTAAGAGTATTAGTTGCCACTGATGTAGCTGCGCGTGGAATTGATGTTGATAACATTTCCTTAGTTATTAACTATAATCTGCCTGAAGATCCAAGAAACTACATACACCGTATAGGACGAACTGCGCGTGCTGGGAAAAGTGGCATGGCCATTTCATTTGCTGTAGAAAATGATATAAGGCAATTAACGAATATTGAAAATAGCATAGGGCAAGTCATTCCTGTTGTTACCGAACAGCCTTTCCATAAAGAGTTTTCAAAAGCGCCTAAACAAGTTAAGAAAAAGAAAAAGGTTAAAAAAACAAATAGAACAAGAACAAAAAAATAAGGACAAGCATAAATTAGCCAACTAAAGGTTTCAGCTAATACAACAAATATCACCGCATCTCACGATGCGTTAGGCCAGTGCAGCAAGGCCATTTATCGCTTTACGTAAATCAATTAAATCGATATATAAGAAAACCTCTGATGGTTTAACAAACATCTTCATTAAATTAGCTTACGTAAGTCACAGAGATTGATGCAGATAAGCTGATATTTACCTTACCCACGGTGACTGTTATGGTGGTTTGTTCTTCTATGAGTTCCACTTGTTGTGTTATTTTGGCGCGAACAAAGTTACCTGACAACAAACTGATTGTTTCGAACAGCATAAAAACTAGAGGTTGATAATTGCTGTTGTAGGCAATAATTAAAGATGGTTAAACCATTGGGTTGTTGATCTTCAATGATGGTTTGCCATTGTTCTTGGCTACGCGAAATCCTCATGCTTATCTCCTAATTAAGTAAGGAGATAATGTATATGAGAGCTCGAGACAGGCGCCGTTAGCTATAAGCTTTGGCTAGTTGACGTTCCAGACTTGTGCCGTTGGTCTGCTTTTCAGAATACCAACGGCACATAGGAAAATCATTTAACTTTATCACTAGGCATAAGACTGCGCTGCATCTGGAACTGTGCAACTTTGCTCAATAACTAAAGCCACAGCTTCTTCTTTAAATGCTTTAGTATAAGTTTTGTATTGTCGTTTTTGATTCATAAACACCTCGATTAACTAGGATATTATCCTTTATCAAAGTGTCCTATGCCATTAAACCAGATCAAGAATTAAATATTTATTTAAATGAACAGACGAGTTTTGTTGTAAATAATGTTTACTTTAGAAGATGTAATGTAAGTTAAAGCTTAGGAATATCCTTATCCATTTTCTTACTGCTCTGAGCAGGGATTAGTAAATTTTTGGCTTCGTTGTGAGTTTTTATTACAGGGTCATACTTAAATATAAACTTTCATAAATTGGTAAATATTTTTTAATAAATTATACTCTTGATGTGAACGTTTATTGTTCAACTAAAAGCAAGGTATATAATTATTGGTTTATTCATGAAAAATTTACCTTGGTTATTTCTATCATTAATATTTTTAACTATCGTTACTTCTTCTGCATGGGTTGCTTTAGCTCAAATCAAAAGTGATTCATTATTAAGCATTAAACATTCTTTACAAACCGTCACCAAAACATCACACGAAGCTTTGCACATTTGGATAAGGCAACTGAAAAACGACCTTATTCGAATAGGTCACGATAAGGCAATTCTAGCTTATACTTTACAACTCTTAGAAATTCATCACACTAAAGGAGAAATAGAAAATAGTAAGCCATTAATCTTATTACGTAAATTGATGAGTGAAAAAATGGCGCTTAATGGTGATGTAGGTTTTTTCATTATCACACCAAGTAAAATTAATATTGCTTCTTTACGTGATAGTAATTTGAACCAAGAAAATGTCATTTTCAAAAATAGACCTATTTTTTTAAAAAAAATATTTTCTGGAGAAACCTTATTTATTCCCCCTATACGATCGGACATAGCACTATTAACAAGAAGTGGTGAATACCAAGAAAAATTAGCAACAACCTTCATTGCCTCACCTATTTTATCTAATGACAAACAAATCATTGCGGTTATAACGCTTCGATTAGATCCCTCTGAAGATTTCACACGTGTAACGCAGTTAGGCCGAATAGGTGATAGCGGAGAGACTTATGCATTTGATGATGAGGGTTTATTAATAACTGACAGTCGATTTGACCATCAATTACAACGTATTGGCTTAATTGGAGATCTTGATCGAGCAATGCTATCAATTCGAATAACTGATCCTGGTGGAAATTTGTTAGAAGGATTTATTCCTGCTAAAAAAAATAGAGATTTACCACTAACATTGATGGCAAAAAGTGCGTTAGCTGGAGAAACAAGCGTTAACGTAACTGGCTATCGAGATTATCGAGGTGTACCTGTTTTTGGTAGCTGGATTTGGGATAAAAATTTAGGCTTTGGCTTAACAACTGAAATTGATGTTGAAGAAGCTTTAGCACCTTATTATAAAATTAGAAGTGTACTGATTTTAATTATATTAGTAATTGTATTACTCACATTTATTATTTTTTTCTTCTGGCACTTAATGCAAAAAAATATCAAAAAAGCACATCAAATTGCTTTTACCAAACTTGAACAAACAGTTATAGAGCGAACGAAGGAGCTTAATGAGCTTTCTTATAAAGATGGTTTAACTGGTGTGGCCAATAGACGAATGTTTGATAACTCTTTGATAAAGGAATGGAAAAGAGGGAAAAGAAACCAAGAGTTATTAGCGGTTATCATGTTCGATGTAGATTGCTTTAAGGCATACAATGACCATTATGGACACCAGAAAGGTGATATTTGCTTAAAAGAAATAGCGCAAGCATTAGCAAAACAAACTCAACGCTCTGGTGACATATGTGCACGCTATGGAGGCGAAGAATT
>Ga0209395_1002057_pt1 | contig 27117 bp, 27 predicted proteins | sample GOMGulsemesocosm_3_FD_184635 | JGI IMG/M metagenome (GOLD analysis project Ga0209395, IMG submission 184635) | Methane-oxidizing microbial communities from mesocosms in the Gulf of Mexico - GOM9D Gulf of Mexico (SPAdes) (version 2) | ecosystem: Environmental > Aquatic > Marine > Cold seeps... | reverse complement strand
TATGGGTAAGTTTCAAATTATAGAGGGATAGCGTTTTGAAAATAAATATAATGTTTATATGTTGGTTAGTTGCTAAAATCTCAATTATTTTTCAAAAAACTTACTTATGGCTATCAATTGGTTTCCTGGGCATATGCATAAAGCCCAGAAAGAGATAAAAGAAATACTTCCTCAAATAGATGTTGTTATTGAAGTGTGTGATGCACGGTTACCTTTCAGTAGTGAAAACCCAATGATCACTGAGATTAGGGGGGATAAACCTTTAATTAAAATTTTAAATAAATCTGACTTAGCCGATCCCAAGTTAACTGACGTTTGGCTTAAGTATTTAGAGTCTCAACATAATGTTAAAGCGATAGCGTTAACAACTGATAATCCAGCGGTTGCCAAAACCTTACCAGCGCTTATTCGAAAAATGGTGCCAAATAAAGATGAAACGGGTAAGCAGATTAATGTGGTTATTATGGGGATACCTAATGTCGGTAAATCAACACTGTTAAATACACTTGTTGGTAAAGCTAAGGCAAAAGTAGGGAATGAACCGGCTGTTACTAAGGGACAGCAGCGAATTCGTTTAGATGATGGTTTATACCTCTATGATACTCCTGGCATGTTATGGCCCAAAATTGTTAATGAAAATAGCGGTTATCGTTTGGCTATTACAAGTGCCGTTAAAGATACGGCTTTTGATCATGAAGAGATTGCCTGTTTTGCGGCGGAATATTTGTTAGCTAGTTATCCTCAACGGTTGAAAGAACGTTATAAGCTTGATAGTTTGCCAGAGCAAGAAGTTGAACTTATTGAAGCGTTGGGGAAAAACCGCGGTTGTGTGCGTAGTGGTGGCCATATTGATTTTCACAAAGCATCAGCTATCTTGATTAATGAAATTAGAGATAAAACGTTAGGTGGAATAACATTCGAAACACCAGAAATGGTTGAACAAGAAGAGCTGCATTTTGCCAAGCTTGATGCTGATAAAATTGCTGCTCGCGAAGCTAAAAAATTAGCACGTGGACGCGGTCGAAAAAATAAGAGATAGTAAAATGAATAACGTAAATACTTTTAAATTACATGCTCAATTACAAAAAGACTGTATTGAAGTTTTAGACTTTCCTTTGTGTAAATTGTTACTTTGTAATGATAGCAATTATCCTTGGTTTATTTTAGTCCCTCAAGTAGTGGACGTTGAGGATATTTATCAACTTGAATGGCAACAACAACAGCAACTGCTTAATGAGTCGAGTTTATTGAGTGAACTGTTAATGCAAGAGTTTTCAGGTGACAAAATGAATGTTGCAGCGTTAGGTAATGTTGTACCACAGTTGCATCTTCATCATATTGTTCGATATAAGGATGATCTATGTTGGCCTAAACCTATTTGGGGTCAACAGCCAGTAAAAGCTTACCAAGAAAGTGAAATACAGCGTTTGATTAATAACATTAAGCCTAAATTGGAAGCCATAATTAACGCTCCCAAATAGGCTTATTATCTACTAGTTATTAAGCAACACTTTGGTGTTGCTTAATAATATTTACTGCTGATAATGACTGTTCAAGATCAGCAAGTAGGTCTTCAACATTTTCTAAGCCAACAGAAATTCTAATTAAGGTATCACTAATACCTGCTTCTAGTCTTTCTTCTTGGGTGTAGGGAGAATGTGTCATCGAAGCTGGATGTTGAATAAGAGATTCAGCATCACCTAAACTTACTGCTATTGAAAATAGCTCCATACGATTAATGAAATCGCTGCCCCCTTTAAGATCACTTTCAATTTCAAAAGCGATTACTCCACCAGCAGCCTTCATCTGTGTACCAATGAATTTATTGCCGGGATGGCTTTTAAGGCCAGGGTAGTATACTTGCGCTACACTTTGGTGTTTTTCCAAAAACTCTGCAATCTTTTGCGCATTTGAACAATGACGTTCCATACGTAAAGGTAGTGTTTTTAATCCTCTCATGATTAACCATGCGTCATGTGGGCTCATCGTTGCGCCAATATCTTTGAGCGCGGTTAATTTTATATGATTGATCATTTCAGCATTACTACAAATAATACCCGCAACGACGTCACCATGACCGTTCAAATATTTAGTTGCACTATGAACTATGATATCAGCGCCATACTTACCAGGTTGCTGCAAGACCGGAGTGAGAAAAGTATTATCTACAATCGATAACAAGTCATGACGTTTTGCTATTGCTAAAATTTTCTCCAAGTCTAATACTACCAAATTTGGGTTAATTGGTGTTTCTAAGAATACCAATTTGGTGTTTGGCTTTATTTCTTTTTCGATATTTTCTGGAATAGTCATATCAACAAAGCTAACTTCGATACCAAACTTAGTTAGCATGTGACTCATCAGTGCAAACGAACAACCGTAAACTGCGTTTGAAGAGATTATGTGGTCGCCACACTGTAGATTTGCTAGTAATGCGCCTGAAACAGCAGCCATGCCTGTTGCAGTTGCGGCAGCATCTTCCATATTTTCCATCGCAGCAACACGCATTTCCAATTGTCTTACTGTTGGGTTTCCTAGTCTTCCATAAATATATCCATCAGCTTCGCCCGCAAATCTGTCGGCACCTTGTTGTGCATTATCAAATATAAAAGTTGAGGTTTGATAAAGTGGTGTCGCTAATGAACCAAACTGTTCGTCGTTGATTCTACCTGAATGTATTGCTTGAGTTTCGATATGTTTGCTGTTGCTCATATTTATCCTATTTTATAAATATTGGTATTGTTATTTCTTTCTAATATGGCTAATTCACAGCAAATACATTGCCAATTATTTATTTCTTATATATTTCATGTGCTTAACTGGTTTTTTGGTGTGATTGAATAAGGTGGTGTAATAATATAATTACATTTGGATGGTGTGAGAGTTTTGTATTATCAGTTTTAGCCGTATAAGCTATATAAAATAGAAGGTTGCAAGTATTGTAATGAAATTAATACGCTGTATTATATTTAGTACGTAATATTGAGGCAAGCTTGATGCGCATAGAAATTAAATCAACAGATAGGTTAGGGATCAGTCAAGAGATATTAGCGATATTCTCACGACACTCATGGGATGTGAAAGCGATTGAGGTTATTACTCAATATACTTATGTTCATTTTGAACATCCCTCTCTTTTATTTTCTGAAGTCGCCTTGTCTTTGAATAAAATAAAAGAAATCATACACTGTCGAGAAATAGAATTACTGCCCACTGAAAGTCGAGAAAAACATTTAAAAACATTATTAAATCGATTGCCAGATCCCATTTTAGATATTGATGAGCAAGGTATTATTATTGCGGTAAATCAGGCGACAAAAATTTTATTACCTGAATTTTCTGTGATTCGAGGTAAAAATATTAGCCAATTTATTGACCAAGATATAGAGTCGTTGTTAGTAGATAAAACATGCTCATTGGCATTAGAGTTTGTCAATAAATCCTATATAGCAGATATAAGTCCGGTGTTTAGTAACAGCAAGGTTTCTGGGGCCGTTATCATTTTACGTGCTATGAACTCTGTGGGACGGCAAATAGCTGTGATGCAATCAAGAGAAGAGCAGGGTATTACTAATATTATTGGTAACTCTGCAAAGATACGTGTATTGAACCAACAAACGTTACGATATGCTGAACTCGAATTACCTGTTTTCATTAGTGGTGAAACGGGAACGGGTAAAGAGCTTGTCGCTCGAGCATTACATAATGCAGGTAAACGCGCTGAAGCTCCGTTTTTGGCGATAAACTGTTCTGCATTATCAGAACACCTCTTAGAAAGTGAACTTTTTGGATACGCCTCAGGAGCTTTTACTGGTGCACAAAAGGGAGGTAAGCCAGGGCTTTTTGAGTTGGCAAATGGGGGAACTGTATTTTTAGATGAAATTGCGGAAATGTCAGTTTATTTACAAGCTAAGCTATTGCGCTTTTTACAAGATTTTTGTTACCGCAGAGTTGGTGGCATAACGGAGTTGCATGCCGATGTTCGTATAATTAGTGCGACTCATCAAAATCTTTCTCAGCTATTGGAAAATAAAACCTTCAGAGAAGATCTATTTTATCGCCTTAATGTTTTGAATTTGTCGTTACCACCGCTGAGAGAACGCAGTGAAGATATTCCATTATTAGCTACAGCATTTATAGAAAATGCGGCAATTCAAGTTAATCAGCCAATACCAACGATATCAGTACAAGCAATGAGTATTTTGAAAAGCCATTTATGGCCCGGAAATATAAGAGAATTGCAGAATATTCTGTTCAGAGTCGTTGCGTTAACGCAAGCCGATGTGATTGAGCAATCCGATATACTACTGGCATTAGCTCAATTTGACCGTAATGACGCAGAGAGTGCGGAACAGGAAATAGGTGATGACAATAAAGATTGGTCAACAGCGCAAGCAAACTTTGAAAAAAATTTATTAGCTGAGTTATATCCAAAATACCCAAGCACTCGCAGTTTAGCAAAAAGGTTAAATGTATCTCATAACAAAATTGCCATGAAACTTAGAGAACATGGCATTAATTAAGTTAACTTAATTGCGAGGCTTTAATGCTCTAACAATTTGAATAATATTTGTTTTACAAGTTGAGGTTCGAAAGGTTTATCACACAAAGCATTAACACCGTCTTGCTCAATCGTAGCTAAATGAGTATCTTTGCTTTCACTGGTCACCATTAATATAGGCAAATGTGATTGTTGACTTTGTTCACGGATATAACGAGTTAACTCGCGGCCATCAACTTCTGGCATATTATAATCAGTGACCACCAAGTCGAACATATTGTCATTGAGCAGATTTATTGCTTGTTGACCATCAACGGCTTCGGTAACTTTCACTAAACCTAAATTGTTTAAAACTCTTTTAATATGGTTGCGGGCAAGACGACTATCATCAACGAGCAATACTCTAATTTGATGAACATCAAAGTGCTCTAATTCGAGTTCATTTGTAGATAAAAGATCTAATGTGGTATTAATTGCCGTAGCTAAATGTTCATGAGTAAATGGTTTTGGTAATAAAGCGATAACCCCAGACTGTTTAAACTCTTCCAAATTCTCTCGTTTATATTCGCTAGTCACTAACATAAATGAGGTATCAGCAATTTTTTCATTAGCCCGTACTTTTCGTAATAATTCTAAAGCGGTACCATCGTCAAAATACATCGCACTGGTAATTAAATCATGTGCATGACGTTCAATGATCGATAATGCATCCTTGATGTTTTTTGCTTGCGATACTTCAACGACACCTTGTTTTTTTAATTGCTGGGTAATAATTTTTCTTTGAGTATCTGAAGGTTCAACTACTAAAATAGAAAGTTCGTTTGGGTTAATTGTCGTCATTTTCTGCCTTTAATCTGTATTTTCTCAATATCCGCTACTTAAATTGGCGAAGCTGTAGTGTAGGCTAGTAATTAGCCTCCAATAAATTTTACTTTATAACCACTTTTCTCTAGGACTTGTTGAATTTGTGTACGCTTATCGCCTTGCACTTCAATCGTTTCTCCAACAACGGTTCCGCCAGTACCACATGTTTTTTTTAACTTTTTAGCCAGCTCTTTTAATGCCGTAACATCTAAGCCTAATCCAGAGATTGTTACAACACCTTTCCCTTTACGCCCTTTTGTCTCTCTGCGCACTTTGGCGTAGCCGTCAGATGGCGTTACTGTTGATTGCTTTTGATTTGTCTTAATCCTGCCACCATCTGTTGAATATACTAGTGAATCGTCGCTAGTATTATTATTAGGTGTTTGTTCGATGGGGGAGCTGTTGTTACCTAGCAAACTAGCAAGATCACTTAGGCTGGAAAGATTTTTTTTCATAGCTTATAAACTCAAATTTTAGACAAAATAAAACCACTGCAAGAGTGGTTTTATTATACGGGGATATAAAGCGAATTTACAGTTTACTTTCTAACTCAGGTAAGGCATCAAATAGGTCAGCCACTATGCCATAATCAGCAACTTGGAATATAGGAGCTTCAGCATCTTTGTTAATAGCAACAATGATTTTTGAATCTTTCATACCTGCTAGATGTTGTATTGCACCAGAAATACCAACAGCAATATACAAGTCAGGAGCAACAATTTTACCTGTTTGGCCTACTTGCATATCATTGGGAACAAATCCTGCATCTACAGCTGCGCGAGAAGCACCGATAGCTGCGCCTAATTTATCCGCGATACCTTCAAGTAATTTAAAGTTATCGCCATTTTGCATACCACGACCACCTGATATTACAACGCTAGCAGCGCCTAAATCAGGACGTTCAGAAACAGAAACTTCGTCACTAACATGGCTTGAAGTACCAGCATCAGTAACGGTATCAACGGCTACCACTTCTGCTTGACCATCTAATGCAACAGCATCAAAACCAGTAGGGCGTACTGTGATGACTTTTTTACTATCTAAGCTTTGTACAGTGGCAATTGCATTACCAGCATATATTGGTCTTATAAAAGTATCGGCACTTTCAACAGCGATAATATCTGAAATTTGGGCAACATCTAATAATGCAGCGACACGTGGCATAAAATTTTTGCCTGTGGTTAATGCTGTTGCAAGGATATGTTCATAATCACTGGCAAGCTCTGTTACTAATAAACTAACGTTTTCTGCTAACTGATGTTCAAAAGCGGCGTTATCAGCAACCAATACTTTACTCACACCATTTATTTTTGCAGCTTGCTCTGCAACGGATTGACAATTAGCTCCAGCAACTAATAAATGAATGTCGCCACCAATGGCTTGTGCTGCAGCGACTGTTTTAAGAGTGTCTACTTTTAAATCGCTGTTATCGTGGTCAGCAAATACTAAAATGCTCATGAAATCACCTTCGCTTCATTTTTTAACTTTTCGACTAATTCATCAATACTTTCAACTATGATACCTGCTTGGCGTTCAGCAGGAGGCGTTACTTTTAATAACGTTGTACGAGGACTCAAATCAATGCCAAAATCGGCAGCTGATTTAACATCTAAAGGTTTACGTTTTGCTTTCATTATATTAGGTAAAGATGCATAACGCGGCTCGTTTAAACGAAGATCTGAAGTAATGATAGCGGGTAAGTTTAAAGATACTGTTTGTAAGCCACTGTCGACTTCACGAGTAACGTTAACTTTATCACCTTCAACTTTTACTTCTGAAGCAAAAGTACCTTGGGCCAAACCTGTTAATGCCGCAAGCATTTGACCTGTTTGGTTATTATCACTGTCGATAGATTGCTTACCTAAGATAACAAGCTGTGGAGCTTCTTCTTCCACTATTTTTTGTAATAACTTGGCAATATTTAATGCATCAAGATTTTGCTCTGTATCTATCTGAATTGCTCGATCAGCACCTAGTGCTAAAGCCGTACGAAGCTGTTCTTGGCAAGACTTATTACCGATAGAAACTGCGATAACTTCAGTTGCTGTACCTGCTTCTTTAAGTCGAACAGCTTCTTCAACCGCTATTTCACAAAAAGGGTTGATTGCCATTTTTACATTAGCAAGATCGACATTGGAATTGTCTGATTTAACGCGAACTTTGACGTTATAGTCAATAACTCGCTTGATAGGTACTAATATTTTCATCGTTGCCTCTGAGGGTGCTTGTTGTTAATCGTTTTAACTAAAATTATATGTAGTTAATTCTAGCTTCTAATTCTAATTATTGTGCGAAAGATTACTTGTAGATAACGTGAACGTCAACGAGAACATTAACTTAAGTCGTTAGCTATTGAGCTTAAACAAATATTATCGGTAAATATTGAATAACAGGATAGTATTTACTTTCAAAATATCTATAATGATTGATATTATCAAACAGGTGTTTGAAAATCAAACGTGCGTTTGAAATTCATAAAAATAAAATAGTGGGAGATATTATGGAACGTGAATCGATGGAGTTTGACGTTATGATCGTTGGTGCTGGCCCTTCAGGCTTAGCAACTGCTTGTCGTCTTATGCAACTTGCACAAGAAAAAGAGCAAGAACTAATGGTTTGTGTTGTTGAAAAAGGCTCTGAAGTTGGCGCGCATATTTTATCTGGAGCTGTTTTTGAACCGAGAGCATTAAATGAATTGTTTCCTGACTGGAAAGAAAAAGGTGCTCCTTTAAATACAGCAGTAACAAATGATGACATTTACTTGTTTAATGGCGAAAATAATGCCATTAAATTGCCTAATTTTTCTGTACCTAAGACGATGCATAACGATGGTAATTATATTGTTAGTATGGGCAATGTTTGTCGTTGGTTGGCTGAACAAGCAGAGCAGCTTGGTGTAGAAATTTTCCCAGGTTTTCCGGCACAAGAAGTTATTTATAATGAAGATGGTAGTGTTGGCGGTATTATTACTGGCGATATGGGACTCGACGTTGATGGCAATGAAAAATCTTCATTTGTCCCGGGTATGGAATTACGTGCTAAATATACTGTTTTTGCAGAAGGCTGCCGTGGTCATTTAGGTAAAGAGCTTATTGCTAAATATCAGTTAGATGCTAATACATCACCACAACACTACGGTTTAGGTTTTAAAGAAATTTGGGATATCGACCCAGCTAAACATCAAGAGGGGCTTGTTGTTCATACGGCGGGTTGGCCTTTAGATAAAGACACTAATGGCGGTGGTTATTTATATCATGCCGAAAATAATCAAGTATTTGTGGGTTTAATTGTCGACTTAAATTATAGCAATCCGCACCTTAGTCCTTTTGACGAGTTTCAACGCTATAAACATCATCCTAAAATTAGTCAATACTTAGAAGGCGGTAAACGCGTTTCATACGGCGCTCGAGCAATGGCCAAAGGTGGCTTTAATTCGTTACCTAAAATGACAATGCCAGGTGCTCTAATCGTTGGCTGTGATGCTGGAACAATTAATTTTGCCAAAATTAAGGGCAATCATACGGCGATGAAGTCGGGAATGTTAGCGGCTGAAGCTATTTTTGAAACGATCGCTGCGGGTGATGATAGTGGACAAGATTTATCTTCATACACCGAAAAATATAAAGCATCATGGTTGTATGAAGAACTATATAATACGCGCAATTTTGGCCCTGCAATGCATAAATTTGGTACCATTTTGGGCGGTGCTTATAATACGATCGATCAAAACTTCTTTGGTGGTAAATTACCCTTTAACTTCAAAGACGATACCTTGGATTATGCACAATTAAAATTAGCTTCTGAGGTTGCGGTTATTAATTATCCAAAACCGGATAATAAATTAAGTTTTGACAAGCTTACTTCTGTCTTTTTATCCAATACAAATCATGAAGAAGAACAGCCTTGTCATTTAAAGCTCGCCGATAAGAGTATTCCTATTAGTGTCAACCTTGCTAAATATGCTGAACCAGCTCGATTATATTGCCCTGCCGGCGTATATGAAGTGGAGTCAACGGACGAGGGGGATAAGTTTGTTATTAATGCTCAAAATTGTATCCACTGTAAAACATGTGATATTAAAGACCCCAGCCAAAATATTACTTGGGTTACACCAGAGGGCACCGGTGGCCCTAATTATCCTAATATGTAACTTCTTTTGAGTTATTCTTAATATTATAAAAGCCTGCTCTTGCAGGCTTTTTTAATTTTTGAAACGAATTATCAACTGTAATGGCGGAAAAACGTATCAATATTGCCATTTATTTACATTTACCTAACCCAGTCAATTATATTTCAAGCTGCCACATCTAACTATATTTATTTGCAACGTTATTAGGTCTGTCATATTTGGATATATAGCACATTAACTTGCTTACCTATTTAAAAGGTAAAGTGTATCTGACCTAATTAATATATTAATTGAACCTTTAAAGCTAACTATTACCACTTTGGAGACATTAATTTAAAGACTTTTTTTGATATGAAGTATGTCTTCTTTGCTTTGTGAAAGCAGTCATCAAGAGACATCAACTTAATTGAAAGATGCTTCTTAATGATTATCAACAATATTGAGTTACATGGGGTTATTCAGGCATACCATGATCTGTCATAAAATCATCTGATTTTCCTTGGTCAACTTTGATTGGAATAAACTGCCTTGCCTGCCGCATCAGTTCACTGGCATCATAGTTACGCCACATTGCTTTATCTTTACCTAAGTAAGCAGTAAGAGCTTTCTGTCTCCAAGGACAGTTTATCGGATTACTGATCGGGCTAAACGCTGACACCGAGCCATTATTTTTTGTCTACACGTTTAATTGCTGATAATTGAGAGTCCAATTCACAAGCTTCAATAGCACCTATTAGGCTTTGTATAACGCTCAACAAGCGTCTTTTTTCACCAACTACTACCATTATTTTCCCTTTTGCTGCTTCAAGGAGCAGGTTAAAACCAGCTGTACCGTTACAGTATAGATTTATATACATTATAATGATGCTTCTTTAAGGGAACTCTCTAACAGAGGTTCCCAATTCAAATATTGTTATCTACAAGCTTTTACTATTTAACTTCCACTAAGATACGATCAACAATTTCTCGTGCAGTCGTAATGTTTTCTAGGTCGTTATAAAGCTCTCCATCTTTACCAGAGTGGTGTCCTCTGCCTACTAAATTCATAGAATATAATGGTTGTTCCGCATCTAAATCAATTAAAGCTTCATAAACCAAAGATGGTTGTGCACCATAACCATTGCCGCTGTAAATAGGATCATCTGGAAAGCGATCACTTGAGTAGTAATCATTAAAGTCAAAAGATGTATTGATTTCTAAGCGCAGCTTAAACTTCCTCTGCGCGTTGCTTTTTAAGTTAGATGTTAACAAGAAACTCTGATTTATCGTCGCGCCAGTATATGCATCTGCTATGGACGCATCACCATCAGGTATGAGCTTTTGATTTGCCGAACTTTGCATATTTTTATGTAGAAAAACAGGCAGCGATTCAGGCCTCGCTCTTTCTGATTTAGACTCAGGATAAACACCTGCTTCGAAGGTCGTTGCAAGGTCAACATCGCCAGATACAAATACATGAGAATTAAAAACTACATCACTATCTACTTTTGTAACCTTATTAACAAAGTTGTTCGTCGCTATTTTAGAGGTTACATAAATGGGTTGAATAAAGTTGCCTTCCATATCTTCTACCCAAATAGCATACTGTGGCCAAGTAAAATAGTTACCTTTACGTAAGTCCACTTTTAGTGTTGGTCCAGAGTTCGCTTCCACTGTTTTATCAACAAGAGTGTATATAAGCTCAGTTGATTCAGGTTTCTCGTTTGTGGCTCTTAAAACATTGCCCCATTTATAAACGAACTCCATTGGAGGCACTCGATAATAAGACATTACTGCAAGAGTAATTGTAATAACAGCTGCAACAGGTAAAGCAAAGTTCATAGGTGATGTTGATCTAGCAGCTTTCACCTTGGTGTGGTTCTTTAGTGCTATAAAATTATTCTTCAGGTGAAGCATAGCTATCAAAATTAATGTAAAGCCAATAATCGTGTGTATTAAAGCGATGGAACTATCGTATGCTTGGCTGAACATTAAAATTGAAGTTACCGTGATGATCAAAAATGTTGAAAAAACCAAAAGTGTAACCAAGCTTCGTTTATTAATCATTTTCATTGCTAGTCGTCCTAGTTTATTAATTTAAATTTGTGATATGTTTTCAAAGAAAATTCATCTACATCGATAAAAAATGCATAACTTCCTTTTAAGACTTTTGAAATAGACTTAGTCACCCATGGGCCATTTGACCAAGCTTGGGTATAATCTATACGTACGCGAAACTCCTCTACTTTGACTAAAGGGTCTGGCTTAAATTGCTGCTTGGAATAGGTAGTTAGAGATATAAAACGCGGTGATTTTTTTGATACAATTAATTCAGAAACCATAACTGAAACAATTTCTCTATTAATTTTGTCGCTATCTAACTCTTGATCAGCTTCTCCAACATCCGCGTTAACTAGTGTAGGAATACTGAAACTCCAGGTCGTTTCTGTTTCGTTAATTAATTGGGCATTGTTAGGAAAACTATCCGGATTAATCAATACATTAGATTCCCAGTTAAGTTGTTCATCCTCTGCCTCAATATCGCCGTTGAAAGTTAACACCTCCTTCCCCTTCGTATCTAAATGGAGGCGTATTTCCTTTGATTGTTTGTCGCCACTTTGTTCTTCATTTTCTTCAATTAACGAAACAATTTGCCCTTCTAACAATTGAGATTTACCCAAGACAATCTTGTTTAATGCATGTTTATAAGCGTCTTGAGCCTCCTTATCTGAGGCGTTCTCATTTGAGGCAGTTGCAGCTAAACATACAAACAGCATGATCGATGATAAATTACGTAAAAGCATAAATGTCACCAGCTATTAGTGAGCTTTCACAGTATGAGGCTCACAAGCTCTAAGATAAAATAAGCCCGGGATCACTGATAAAACAGTAAAGATCACTATGATAACGACATAACCTGTAACACCAGGACCTTGAAAGTCACCTCCGCCAGTGACTAAATAATCGTTAATAGTGCCAGTTGAATTAATCAAGCTATGCACAATAATCGCAGGCCAAAGAGACTTAGTTAAATATACAAGCCCCGCAAAACCAAATCCGATTAACGTTGCAAAAATGACTTGAGCTATTACATCAATCAACGGCATATGGTAAAGGTTGCCTAAATGGGCTAGACCAAAAATTAATGCTTGAACAAAAGCCGCTAGAAAAACACCTTTTTTTGTCGAGCCCCAAGCGGTAAGTAAGATATAAAAACACAAACCACGCATTAACACTTCTTCAAATAAGCCTGTTGCAAAATTTGACACTAACCATGCTGAGACTGCTAACGGTGTAAATTGCACTTGCGGCCAATTGGCACTGGTTATACTTATCAACGCAATTAATAGTAAAGGGATCATGGCAAAATGCCATTTCGAGTGCCACGACGACATTGGTGAAGTTAGCCCTGCTTGTTCACTCCAGTTGAGCTTATTTAGAACTTTTATCACGCTAAAAGAGATAAGAGTAAGTAAAATTAACCTTGGCCACTTAAACATTGGGGCAGGTTCTACCTCAAACAATTTAACGACAAATAAGAGCCCTACAGATATAAAAGTTAAGATGACAGTCAGCAAAGTTGGATGATTTTTTATATAGTGTTTTAACATTTCCATTTTAAATATTACCTATTCAGTTCGAATTGACGCTACAATGTCATAACTGAGGTTTTTCACCTATTATAGAAATCTATAACTTTCTATAAGTTGTTTATTTTCAAATAGATAGAGTAAATCTTGATTTAAAAAAGCAGTAATTAATTCACCGAAATAATAACTAATTAGCCAAAAACAACACATGTTCCATTATTTTCAGATAGATAATTTATTTTTTTTCCCACAAAAAAATGAAATTCATCGTGAAGCAGAAATACTTAAAGTAAGGCCCAAAACGGCTGAGTTACTTTCCGTATTATTAGAAGCGAAAGGTGAAATTGTAAGCAAGAGTGAGTTACTTAAAGTCGTGTGGAATGATGTTGTTGTAGAAGAGCATGTTGTTTTTCAATCTATTACTGAATTACGCAAAATATTTGCTGATGCCTCAGTCATTAAAACCCACCCTAGAAAAGGGTATTCAATTACAGCGACCATTAACAAATGCGTTGAAGATGTAGCCCCTACAAAACAAACTCCTGTAACTAATCCCTATAAACAATTTAACGTTGGTTATTTAATTGCATTGATAACAATCCTTTTAATCTGTTTATATTATTTTGCCCAAAATGAAGATGCATTAGAAACGTCAGGCTCTATCCTAGTTTTACCTGTTACAAACCATATAGCAGATGCCGATCACTCTTGGCTTAAATATGGCGGCATGGACTTACTTATTAAACATCTGCAACCGCAAATGAAACTTTCTGTATTGCAAACCGAAGATGTGTTGGAAATCATTAAAAGAGCGGAAGTAAATACACAGGCACTTGAGCCAAATGCAATATCTCGGATCTTTGAAGTATCGGGTGCCGAGCTCATTATTGAACAGTCACTTTCTGGCTCAACTCGAGACTACCAATTGGTATATAGCTTACATAAAAAGACAAAAACGGCTCGTGGAGCGTTATTTTCAAAAAATGTAAAGTCCCTGTTTGTTGATTTAAACACGCAAATATTTAGATTTACAGGCAATGAACAAACTGAACAAGGGCACGACCATCACAATGACTTTACAAACAAATTAATGGCGACAGCAATAGACCAGCTTCAATTTAAAAACTTCGGTAAAGCAGCAACACTGTTTAGAGCGGTTCTAGTCAACGAGCCTGACAATGTAACAGCCTATAAGCTGCTTTCGCAGGTTTTAAATAATATTGGTAATCCAAAAGAAACCGAAAAAGTCAGCCGAGAAGGTATGTTGTTAGCTAAAAAACTAAATAATGATATTGAGTTGGTTCGAATTATGTTCTGGCACGCATTAAGTATTGCACAACAAATGAAGTACTTTGAAGCTTTAGCAATACTAGAAGAAGCCAAGCAAAAGGCTAAAAATGTCAACGATTTATTATATACCGCTCACATCTCTAGAGTGTCAGGTAAAATACTTTTATCTCAGAGCAAATTTAGAGAAGCTGAAAATGAATTTATTGAGGCACTTCAATTTCATGACGCAATTCAGTGCCCTTTTGGTCGTTCAAATACTTTTATCGATTTAGGTGAATTATCTTTACAAAAGAAAAACTTGGAACAAGCACAAGCTTATTTCAATCAAGCACTAGAACTAGCTCAAAGACGACACTTAACGGATACGATTGAACTCGCTAAAGAATGGTTAGTTAAAGTAAAACAACCTAACCTTTTTCAAAGTGAAGCAAGTTCTTTGTCCAACAAGCCAGTTGACTAACTCAAACTCAGTGAACTCTGACTTTGTCTAAACTCAACAGAATATCGTTGATAACTTTTGCCTTTAGTCATGAAACACCTCCTGTTGTATTTCTACAACAAATATAGTGTGTCCACAAAACTGGGGGCGGAAGGTTTGATGTAGAGACCAATAGCTTCCGTTTAGCGCACCAAGAAGTCCTTCGCAAAAGAACTCCTTCATTTGATATTCTCAAATTTTATAAGATGTGATGTAAGGGGCAGAAAGTACCACAATATAGTCGTAATTTAAGCATCAATTTAACTTAATAAATAGTCCGCTCCTCCACCATAAATGGTCATAGAGGCTTGAAAGCAAAGCGGCAGTTGATCCGACAAAGGGATATTGATGTCATTGTATTGTCAGGCGTCAAACATTCAATTTTAGGAAGTCTGTTTAAAAATAATAATAACTATTCTTAAATGTCAACGACCTCTTTAATGATGAACAATCTTCCAACCCTGTGTTTTTTTTATCATTTTCGTCCAGTACTTTATTTATTATTACGATTTGTACTGCACTATTATTAACTTATTTAAGCCCACAATAATTTTTATCCTGGACCTTTTACTCTAAGAGAACACATACAAAACAGTTGTTACTATTCAATAAACCCCTTAGTTACAATTTTTTAGTTTTCAATAACAGAAATAAATATCACAATAAGAGGATTTTTTAACTTAATAAGAATAATAAATGAAAACAAAATATTTAAACCTTTATCTTGTTGCCACCCTATGTTGTACCTTGTCACTTTTTAGCAACGCTGAATCATTTAACGACAATGCCCTTGAAAATTGGCTTACTAAAACACATCAACGCCACAATTTAGCCGGATTAACTGCCGTTATTGTTAAAGATGGCCAGACTATATTTAACCACTCCTTTGGTGTTACTGACATTAACGCTAAAACGGATATGACCACCGAGCATCTATTTGATATGGCGTCTATGGGTAAAACAGCCATAACGGTTGCAATATTACAGCTAGTTGAGCAGGGAAAAATTAATTTAGATGCACCCGTTATCCAATACTTACCTTATTTTAAAATGGATGATGAACGTGCAGCTCAGATCACCATTAAACAATTGTTAACTCACACTTCTGGCATACCCAACCCAAAAGATTATGGCTACCAAAACCCACAAACTGATGATTTAGCATTAGAACGTTGGGTTAAGCAGCAATCAGATAGAAAACTCAAATTTACTCCTGGTAAAGAGTGGGCTTATAGCGATATTGCATTTGAAATTGTAGGAGATGTTATTGCTAAAACTTCGGGCATGACCTTTGAGGCATATATGAAAGCAAATATTTTCGCTCCTTTAGGTATGATAAGCAGTACTTTCCTGCTTGCCGATATCCCTAAGAACTTAAGAGTTACTCCTCATAGTCAAAATAAAAATGGCACCCATGCGTTGGATTTCTATCCCTATAATCGTCGACATGCGCCAAGTTCTGCTTACCATACTAATGGTAACGACATGGCGAAATGGTTAACTGCCTTTTCCAGCGAAGAACGTTTGCGTAAAACGGGTTTGTTAAAAGCTGAATCGATTAAAAACATGTGGTCAGTACATTATAGTGATAACGACGAAGATGAAATGTTATTGGGTTGGTTTAAGATGAACGGTAAGGAAAGAACTTTATATGGCCATAGTGGCTCTGATAAAGGTTTTGTTTCTACTATGAGTGTCTATGCCGATCGTGATGCAGGTTATGGTTTAATGATAAATACCAAATATAAAAAGATGCCACTAACCGAAATAGAGCAGGCTTTACAGCTAGCAATAGAGAGCAAGCCCTCGCCAGTGATTCCTGAAATAACAAGCAAATAAAGTTGGTGATTTTTACTTTTCTTAATATTCTAAATAAATTCATTAATCCTTAACTGCAACAACTTTATATTTAATAAGTGACATTCATATATGGTCTAAGTAAATTTAGCTTAGACTTGTCTCACTAAAACAAAACAAAACAAAACAAAACAAAACAAAACCAATCCGTGACTATGCATAGTTTTTGAGATTACCAATCAGTAAGTGAGATTGGCTTCTAATGATCACCTATACCACCAAGAAGTCCTTAAGGGTATACTATTTGTCACTGATTATTTACAACTATATAAGGCTAACTTTTACCACAAAGTGATCCTAGTTTACTCGTGATAAACCTAAAGTAATCAAACAGTCAAACAAAATCTAATTTATTGGTGATTTTGGAAGTAATAGACGGGCTCAACTGATGTAATTGTCCTGATTATATTAGATACGCCGAAAGTCAGGATAAATAGAACTGTGTATTGCGTCGGAATTAACATAATCATACAATGGTTTTTTTAGTGAAAGATATTAATTTATGTCATCAGATAAATACGGTTCAAGTGCTCATTATAAAAGTGCTGAAAAAGGCTACCGAGATCGAGCGCTAAAATTATTTCCATGGGTATGTGGACGTTGTGCTCGTGAATTTGTTTATTCAAATATAAAAGAATTAACGGTGCATCATGTCGATCATGATCACACAAATAATCCAAACGATGGGAGTAACTGGGAGTTACTTTGCATTTATTGTCATGATAATGAACATGCAAAATATACGGACCATGCTAATTATAAGACAGAAGTCATTGCCGGCGATACTAATCAAGATCTGGCGACTTATAACCCGTTTGCAGATTTAAAGTCGATGTTGAAAAAATAATAACCCTCTATGGTGATGTTGTTACAACAAGGGTTGCTCAAATATAAACATAATGGTGATCGTTGAATGAATAGCAAAAATATGACTTGAAAGCTCCACCGTAATTGAACAAGTGCAGCATGGTTGATTAATTCTTATTGCTTAACTGTTAAAAGCAACTTTATGAAAGTGGAGAGTCATCAATTAAATATTGCCGATATCCTTCAATAGCAAAATATCGGATTGATTTTTTTAATTTAATTTTTTTAGCGATAAGATGTTCACCACGATATATTTTGACAGTGTGCTTATTGCCATTATTATCAGTCTCATATTGGTGACTATCATTGAGACGTAAATTATCAAATTCTGTTTTCATAATTAGCTTCAAAAAAACGTTCCTCAATGATAGGTTTCTAAGTCATAATTTTAGACTTTCATTGCACTTAATTGAAAGGTATTTATAAGTGATTGATTTTTTGTACTAAATAGCCTTTGTCAGTCGCTATTTTCTCAAAACTTTAACTCGCTTTTCTAGTACCTTAATTTAATTTTTTAATGCTGAGTCTACCGCTCAACTGTGTTGATCATGTTGAGAGATTTCTCTTTAATCGCTAAATATCATATAAAACCCAAAACCAACAGAAATAAAAACGATAGCGACAACTATCGTTGTACCCTTTATATCATTAATTCCCTAAACATTTGTCTATGTAATGAGTCGTTAGATTAACAATATTGCCAATAATAGCTCAACCTTGTATTTTTAATTTAATGCGCTAAGTTCTTTTTTTGCTAAAAAGTTATCCATAGTGGATCTTAATAATTTATAAAGCAGTATTGAACCGTCTATTTCTTCTTTACGGTTGGTTAAGCTCTCAATGTTTAGACCAAGCGGCAAATCATAAGTAATAATAGCATCAAGAATTTGCTGCAAACTATTACAACATAAACGGATTGATTCATACAAAGGGTTTTCTGCATGAAGAATACGTAAACTGGTGGCCTCTGGAATACTTACACCTAACCAATTTATAAATTCTAATGTTTTTTTACTACCACAAGGTGAAAAAGTTAAGATGATCCGCTGCGGTTTTATTCCTTGTTTCTTACATTCAATGGCGTACCTTGTAAGCATATCAATTGTTGCTTGAGGATTATAAATTGCTTGAGAAATGAAAAAGTTACAGCCTTGATGATATTTTTCGATTAGGCGCTCATGTTCATTGCCTTTAGTCGCATGTCGTTCGGCTATAGTAATGCCACCTATAAAAAAGTCATTTTTATTATCAACTACCGTTTTATAAGCGTCAGCTAAGGGCAGAGATATTTGACTTTTCTTTGAGGGACTACCTACAAGTACTAGGTCTCGTACGCCATATTTTTCCCATGCTTCATTTGCCCATTCATTAAACTCTGTGCCATTAGATTGCACAACACTTTTATAGGTAATGACAGGGCGGTTATATTTCTTATTTAATATAGAAGAATAAAGCCGCGTATCGATAGTTGTTCTAAATGGAAAAGGGCGTGATTGTTTGATTCGAGAGTTTTCATCTTGTATGTCATAAACAATAAGGCCATCGACATCCAAATCACTTATGCGATGCAATAACTTATCTGCAATAACGTCTACTTGTTCTAAAGGGGTCTCACTTTTTGGTGGACTTGTGCCAATAAAATAAACACCACGATATACATTGTTGTATCTAGCTCTTAGTTCAGATTCATTATTCAAAATATGTACTTCTTTTATTTATTGGATGTTTAGGTGTTTAGACGTCTATATGGTCGTGCATTTTTGGTTGAATGTCAAGAATGATTATTTAATCTATTGAAATCTATTAACCTCCAGCAGCGATGAAAAATAAATTGCTGTTATCATCTCATCGTTACTTTAACTGCAACGACGATAACGTTATTCTGGTCGGAACTTCTCTTGGTAAAAACATAATTACGCTATGCAACGTGGTCGATTAGATAAACTTCTTAGTAAAAAACTTAGCATTAGTCGTAAAGATGTACGTTTAATACTAGCTCAACAACGAGTATTTGTTGATGGTATTGTCGCTACAGATATTGGTCAGCAAATAGATAAATTTTCACTTGTGGAATGTGACAATGAAATACTTCAAAAGCAGCAAACCATCTATTTAATGTTGAATAAACCTATAGGTGTAGTATCTGCGACTAAAGATGAAAAACATAAAACGGTTATCGATTTAATAACGATACCTGAAAAAAACACCTTACATATTGTAGGGCGGTTGGACCTTAATACTTCTGGCTTAGTATTATTAACCAATGACAGCAGTTGGTCAGAGCGCTTAACCTTACCTGAGTCAAAAGTTAAAAAAAAATATCATGTTACCTTGGAGAAAAGCCTTACAGATGAATATATCGATGCTTTTGCCTTAGGAATGTACTTTTCCTATGAGGGGATAACGACTAAGCCAGCAAAATTAGAGATCATTAGCGAGTTTGTTGCCATAGTTACCTTGACCGAAGGGCGTTATCATCAAGTTAAGCGTATGTTTGGCCGATTCGATAACAAAGTATTGAAATTACATCGCCAACAAATAGGTAATTTATCATTAGATACCAGGCTACAAAACGGGCAGAGTCGTGTGCTTACTCAAGAAGAAGTGTCTAGTATATAGCGCCCTTTAATTCAAGCTGGGTTAGGTAAACCCGTAATTCAAATTCCAACTGATGGTAGTTAGGCAACATATGTTCGCAGAGTTTATAAAATGCTTTGTTATGCTCTTTTTCTTTGAGGTGGGCTAATTCATGAACCACAATCATATTTAGAAAAGGCTCTGGAGCGTTTTTAAATAAAGTACCAATACGAATTTCATTTTTACTTTTTAATTTATTTCCTTGTACCCTTGATACGTAGCTATGTAACCCTAAAGCATTATTTATTATATGAATTTTATCGTCATATTTTACTTTATTTAATGGCTCTGATTTTTTTAAATAACGATTTTTTATGTCGATAGTATAATTCCGTAAGCTTTTGTCATTATTAATAGCATGTAGCCTAGGGTGTTTTCTTAAAAGAAATTCAGCCAGCGTGTCTTTATCAAGCATTTGTTGAATTTTTTCTTTTACTTCGGAGGAGTAAGCCGAAAGGTATTTTAACGAAGATGACATAAATGATGAGTCGAATTTACAAAATGATATTGTACATTTTATGGGAGTAGATTCGAACGCTTGAAATACATTTTTTTGCCCCCAGTTAATCTATTAACAAAGTTACAGGGGGAATAAGTGAAAATATCAGGTTCGTTAATGAATATGCTCTTAGTGATATTGTCGGCCTTTGTTGCCAATGTTACGGCATATGCTCAATTATCAACAGAACTTGAACCTTCATATTCGTTTACTTCACAACCCTTATCGAATGCTTCGTTAAAAACTGTCAACTTTGAATGCTTTTCTATATTTAGTCAAAGCACGCAAAAAAAAGAACACAGTGCCACTATTTTTAGTCTTTCCCCTTACGCTAAAACAAAAAATTATCGTCTAGATTACCAAAACAAGCTAGCGATAAAGTTTAAAGTAGCTCAACAAAATTTTGTTAACATTGATGATAATAAGTTAATGCTATTACCCTACCTTGATAATTCTAACGACGATACTCCTTCTTAGTTTTCTCTAACAACCATCACTATTTGCTGAGCTAATGTATACCTAGCTTTGTATTTGTTTAGCTAATGCCCTTCAAATGATTTTTTTGGTTATTTTGAATGGTAAATAGCCGTTGTCTATTTGATATTAAAGAGTGAATTTATGGAGTTTTATCTAGGGTTATTATGGGCTTTTCTGCCATGGCTTATTGTGTTTATATTAGGGATTATTGCATCAAAATTAATGAAATCGGCGAGAAAACGCAAGGGAACTGCGGTTGCTTTTGGTGCTGCGGTGCAAATGTTGATACCCGACCCATACGCTGAACGAACCATTGAAATGATGGTTGTGGAAAAAAAGCAAACAAAAAAGCAAGAGGAAGATATCGGGGATTTAACGAAGAAAAAGTGACATTACTCAACCAACAATGTTTGATTTATAACTATTCTACTGCTAGAGATAATAGAGGTTATCTCTTATTTTTGTGCGGTAAAATGCTCATTCAAATTCATTATTTTCGAATGTTCTTCGTTATTTTTTTATGTTGTTATTTAATTAGCATTTCATGTTTTGCTAATAAAAAGGTGATCATTAATGACGTTGAGTGGCCCCCTTATTTTTTTATTGGCATTGACAAACAACAATTAGGTTTGGGAAAGGAGCTAATTAATATTTGTCTACATAGAGAGGGATATAAAGCAGAATATCAAAGATTACCGATCAAAATAACACATCAGTATATGGAAAAAGGTGAAATTGATCTAACAGTGTATTCGTATTTAAGAGAGCGAGAACGCTTTTTGTATTATTCAAAAGAACCCATTTTTACGGCCGATTATGTTTTTATGGTGAGAGCAGGTAGTGATATTGTTATTAATAGCCTTGACGATTTAATGCCCTACCGAATAGGATATTTAGTCGGGTTAAGTTACACGCCAGAATTGTTGAAAATAATAGAAAATAAAGTTAGCCGTAACGAAGCCGTGAAAGAGTTCAGTTTGCGGTAAATGTTTTCACAGTTATTAGCACCAACACCAAGGTTTGATATCATCGCTGATGCTAGAGATACTTTTTATTGGCGCGCTCAAAGGTTAGGTGTCAGTGATAAAATAAAAATTTTAAACTATCCAATTAAATCCAAAAATTATTATATTACGGTATCTAAACAGTCAAAAAATATTACAAATGCTGCTGATTTCATTAAAAACATGGATAGTTGTCTACAAACACTTAAACAAAGTGGCGAATACCAAAATATTCTAGCTAACTACGGTATTCAACCTGCTTCTTAAAGCCATTACCAATAATATGAATAGTCCAGAAATACTGCTGCCAGAGGAGCCCTGAGTTATTGCCGTTATTGGCTGTGGGGTAACAGTTATCACTTAACGTGGCGATAAGGTGTTTTTTATTACGATTAATTTCTAGTACATTATGGTGTAAAGAAATAAGAATTTTGTTGGCAATACCGACATCAGAGAAGGTTATTTTTCGAAAATTGAGCAGAAGTTGTTATTGTGGAATTTTTTGCTAAATGATTAAAACTAATAAATGCCAATGAAAGTAAGCATATTTTTACGAAATAAGTGACAGTTTCATCAAAACTTTCTCGTTAAAAATAAGGGACTAACTTATTTTTAACGACTACCGTACCATAAAACTATCTTGTCATTAAATTTATAACATTTTCATTATTTGGTTATTTAGAATTGGCTATTTAGCTATTGAAGCTAACTCTAATGAAACTCGTTCAACACCTTGTTTGGTAATACGGTGACTTAATTCAGCTTGTTTACTTGATAACAATGAAATACCTTCAACGACCATATCGTATGCTTTCCATTGTTTTGTTTTTTTATTTTGACGCATTTTAAACGCAATGTTTATTTCTGGTCTGTTAGCATCAATAATCTTGGTATTCACCGACACTATTTTTTTACCTTTTATTTCTCTTTCTGGTTCAAAAATGACTTGCTGGTTTTTATATTGTGTTAACGCATTAGCATACGTACGAATTAAGTATGAACGCATTGACGTAACAAACTTTGCACGCTGTTCTTTTGTTGTTTTTCGTAAGTTTTTTCCCAAAATTCGATAAGCCGCATACTTATAATCAATAAAAGGCATTAGTTCTTCATCAACAATATCTCGCATTAATCCGGGGAATTTCTTTATTTCTTGCTGGTTTTCGGCAATACGCGTAAATAAGTTATTGCCAACAGTCTCAATAACTTTATATGGAGAAACTTCATTAGCTAAAGTATTGACAGATACGATTGATATAAGAAAAACGACGAAAAAACAGAAGAACCTATTCACGGTAAATCCTTTATAGGGCTGGTAAATGAACTTGCGGCAATAATAACATACCGACCGTGCGGTCTGTCAATTGAAAAGTATTATTATCTTATGGGAAATTGTAATAATTTATAAATGCAGGATAAAAAAGTCTGTAGGATTTATCTTCTTAGTGTATTTGACTATTTTTTTAATGCCTTAATATATTTACATAACTCATTAATGACTTTTTCAAATAAATCTTTATTACGAGAACTTTTACTTAAGCTTGTTGAACCATGAAAAGTCGAAACTATGAAATAGGCTACTTGCGAATAATCGATATCGCTACGTAATTGTTCACTTACCTTATGTAAACCGTTAACTATCATTTGATTTAGCTGTTGTTGCATATTTAAAATGCGTAAACGAAAACCTTCATCAATACAGGCCATTTCTTGGCAAAGATTATTAAGAGGGCAACCGCAAACAAGCTCATCACAGCTCATATCTTTATACATAGCGGTAAAAAAATCGCATAAACCTTCAATGGGATCCTCTGTACTTAATGCTGGTTGCCAAGTAGATAAAAACATTGGGATATAAATTTCTTCAAATACAGCGTAGCCCAACTCCATTTTATTCGTAAAGTGATGATACAAAGCTCCTTTGGAAATCTCACAGCGCTTGAGAATAACCGACAAACTGGTGGCAGTGAATCCATTTTTATGGATTTCATCGGCACTAATTTCTAATATCTTTTGGCGTGTTTGTTCAGCATCTCGCATTTACGACTACTTCTCTTTTAATTGTCACTACTACAGAGTAACAGACCAATCGGTCTGTTGCAAAAGTATAAGTTAGTGGTGCAAAAATGTGATTATGATCATTCCAATATAGAACTAGAACGTTTCTAATGAAGCTGGATCGGTTTTAGGAATGGTCTCTTCTTTGAAAGCCCTATCTGTCATTTGATACAGAGGTTATTGTTATTAAACGACACCACTTGGGGATTTGGTTTAATCGTTGCTTTACTACAAAGCGGAGATAATACATTTAATCTGTAACATTAATTTGGATTGGTTTTTGTATTGATAATGCCACGATATGCGGCCTAGTAATAGTTGGCTAAAATAAGCGACGAAGGAGCTAAAGCCAACTGCTGTTAGTTCTTGTTAATTTACTTATTAGAGGCCTTTGCAGGCAAAGCTAATTTTTGTGTATGAGTTAGTAAACTAATGTTCCCAATTTTTCCATGCCCGGGAACAACTGACTTAATATCAGGATAGCGATTAATAACTCTCTGAATGGAGTTCGACCATTCACTAATAACGGCGTCCTCAGTATTACCTAAACTTTTAGCGTGCAGGCTTCTAACAAAACAACCGCCAAATAGCATCTTTTCCTTAGGCAGCCAAACAACGATATTGTCTTCTGAATGTCCTGCTCCTGGATAAAACACACTCACGACACCATCAACTAATTCAAATGTATTACTTGATATTTCCTCACTAGACGTTTCTTTTTGCTTTGATTTAAGAAGTTTGTTGGTTAGTGATGTTGCATAAGTTTTTATTTTTAAATCATTTAAAAGTGGTAAATCGCCACTAGCATCTTCATGAAAATGAGTAACGACGGTATTTTTTAAAGTTAGTCCTTTAGCCTCAATCCACCCAATCAGTTCTTTAGTTCCCTGAGTTGTCCAAGGAGTGTCAATCATATGTGCTTCAGTACCATTAATAACAACTAGACCTGATGCCTCTACTAACCCCCACGGTTCAACCCTCTTAGATGAAATATGCTGATAGACGTTATCACTTAATTTTTTAATCTTAATATTTTTGACACCGCCACTATTTGCAAAAACAATACAAGGAACAAATAGCATAAGTAGAATAATTGATTTCATAGTTACTCTCATAATTGAGTGGCCTCTAACGCCCAATTACGGGCAAATAATAGTTGGTTGAAATAAGTGACGTAGGAGCAAAACTAACCGTTATTTACCCTGTTTAACGAGTATCTATAACCACTTACTGTTGCGCCCATTTAGTGAGGACTACTATATCTTTAAATTTTACTAGAACAATGTTCAAGTCATGATGAATTATGGCAAAAACATGACAACTTAAAATGCAGAGCAGTTAGTTATACGACATGAGTTAATTCATTAGAAAACGTATTGAAAAAACATTAAGGCTAATGTCTCCATTGCGCACCAAGTGATTATTAAGATAACTTATTAACCCCCCAATTTTACTAACCGGTTTCAATCGCGTTTCTAACTCTAGCATGAATCATGCATTTTGAAGTCGCTTGGGTGTATATGTTAAAGCTTTACTTTAATGATTAGCTATCTCGGTAGCACTCACTAATTTTTGATACCAAAATGAAGCCACTAAAATAAATACACCAATTCCCATAAACAGAATTACTTTTTGCCAAAGCAAAGCGTTCGCGGCATCAATCATAGATAGTTTAATTATGGCTAACAATATTAACCCAAAACTGTATTTTACTGTTGTTATGCGCCTATCTTTCAAAAACAAAATTAATGCGCCATGAATAGCTAATACTGGAGAAATAAATAGATCCATGCGGTATTCAGCAAGTGAATAAAATAATGTCACATTAGAAATAGCGACGATGGAATGTAAAAATAAATCTCCATTGAGTTGTAGCGCTTTACCCAATCGTGAATGTCTAAATTTATTTTCTTTTTGATATGAAGCGGCGGCCAAAAATATAATGGGCACCAATACATAAACCTCATTTGATTGAATAAATAGCCAAGCTGCAATAACCAACAATAAATTAACAGCAATAATGAATGTCTCGTTTCTTTTTAAATGGTCCGATACATTAAGCGCATTAAAAGCCATGGCCCAATATAACGTAGCAATAAGGACAGCATAAAGCAGATTGTTTGTTTGAAACCCTACGATATTTGGAATCGCCAAACCTAGAGATAATACACCCCAACTACAAATGAATTGATAGATATGAGCAGGTTCCTTGCGATTGGTGAAATAGGCTATAGCGTAGAAACTTGAAAAGCCAATGAGTGCAATAATGCTATTTATTAACGTTAATTGTCCAATTGCAAGGGCCATAGAGAGACATGCTAAGCCAGTCAATATTTTAGCTTCTTTAAATAATAATTCGTGTTTTACTTTACGAGCCAATAACAAAGCTAATAGTGGTGAAAGCCATAACAACATTAGAGATTCTTCATCGAAACGACGAATAACCGAGCCGACCCAACAAACAGGTATCAGTAGATAAAAGAGTATTCTGACTGCTTCCGCTATTTCTTTTATTGCGCTGTCTGTTTGATATTTACGATAAAATGCCGACCATAACCAAAGCTGTAAAAATGCCGAAACTATGGCTAGTTTTGCAAATAAGGGCAACATCGTAAAGCGATAGCTATCAACCAGTAAAGCACCTTGATATGCATAGAATAAAGGCACTGTGATCAGTGTTGCTGCAAAAATTTCTATCGATACTTGCTTGCAATATTTTGCTCTAAATAATAGCGATAACTGTATGAGGATGACTAACGCACCGGTCCAATTTTCTAGCCATATATGAGCGCTAGCAATAACTAGGATTGAAAGCCAAAGTACTTCAATAAACTGTAAGAAAGCTTTGACGTTATTGTATGTGAATTTATCAAAGACTTTTGAATTG
>Ga0209395_1002056_pt1 | contig 27129 bp, 25 predicted proteins | sample GOMGulsemesocosm_3_FD_184635 | JGI IMG/M metagenome (GOLD analysis project Ga0209395, IMG submission 184635) | Methane-oxidizing microbial communities from mesocosms in the Gulf of Mexico - GOM9D Gulf of Mexico (SPAdes) (version 2) | ecosystem: Environmental > Aquatic > Marine > Cold seeps... | reverse complement strand
AAAGACGTTGAAATACTGACAGCCCGGCATCGACTTTATCTAAAGGCAAAGTCAGAAAATCCTATGCGGTGGAGTGGTAAGACTAGAAACTGGAAACCGATCAAAGAGGTTCATTTTAACCCCGAAAAGCCAGTGATAGAGAACAGGGTAGATCAGGCGGCGTAAATTTTAACCTGAGGCGACAACTCGCTTGAAATCCGCCGCTCTCTGCCATACGTTGCATTAATTGCACACCGCTGTACTCACTATAATTCATGCTATTGCCTCTTGATTAGTAAGTTCCTTTTTGGAACCGATGAACTATAAGTTCCAAAAAGGAACCTGTCAATGTATAGTTCCTTTTCTGGTTTCTGATTTCTGGGAAAGAGGGTCGCAAGCAATGATAAAAGAACCATTAATAACGGATGCTCTATCATGAAGCTCACCAGCCATAGCGACAAACCCTGCGGTATCGCCCAAACACTAGGTATTATTGGCGACAGTTGGACACTGCTAATTTTACGTAATTGTTTTTTACAAACCCACAGATTCGCGGATTTTCAGCAGCAGTTAGGCCTAACCCGGCATGTTCTGGCCGAACGCCTGGCCAAACTAGTGGATCATGGCATATTAAAGAAGGTTGCTTACGGCGAATCTGGCAAGCGCTTTGAGTACCGACTAACCCAAAAAGGAGCGTCGCTAGCACCGGTGTTTATGGCTCTGAGCAGCTGGGGTAACGAGTGGCTATTCGAGCAAGGTGAGGCGCCCATTCAATATGAACATCAGAGCTGCGGACAAACAATGCAACCTGTAATGGGCTGTTCCAGCTGTGGCGGTGAGATTAAGGGTAATAACGTCAAAATGGTTATGGGTCATCGCATTCGGGAAATCATGAAAAAGGAACCCAAAGAGAACTGGAGTGCTCGGCTGGGTTTTCAGCCTAAGTAGAACCTTCCCTCAGAATAAAGGCCGGCGTAAGCGCTGCAATGAGCCCTACACCCCTGGACCTAATCATAGCCCAAACCAGTCAACACAATAATCACTTATAGGAAAGCGCAAGAAGCCGGCCTATATAGGCCGGCTTCTTGGATGCATCAATAAGTACTTGTGCGGGCGTAACTATTTAGCCTTTGGCCATACGAATTCTGTATGAACGTACAGCAACATTGAATTCCTTGCCGACTTTCTTCATGGATTTAACCATACGGTCGTGCTTTGTGCTGGTTTTGGCACACTCTAAGTAGGCATTTGCGGCCGCTAAATAGGCATTTACATCATTCTTGGCCTTCAGCATTTGCGCGGTTACTGCTGTTGCAGCATCAGGTAGAATCGGGGCGTCAGGTTTAGTGCATGCTTGAGCCATTCCGGAAAAAAGAATAGTTGAAAGTACGAATGCAGTTGCCTTAATCATAATGTTACTCCTAGTTAGAGATAGTAGTTATAAATAGATAATCTTGGTGTGTGCTAATTCAATAGAACGCATACTACCGACTCTGTGGTAGAAACAAAAACGAATAGATCCAAAAGTGTTGACCAGTCGACACTTTTTCCCGCTTATTACGCTTTGATAGCGATAAAATCGTAATACAGCGTAATAAAATGGGTAAATCTGCTGAAGCAGACATCGATATAAGTAGCGTTACGCTTGTATCTGTCGATTTCACGCAAGATATAATTTTGATAAGCTAGAGACAAGCGGCTTTGGCTGATCCAAAAAGGCCATTTTTATCTGGAGGGATAACACGCCTATTTAGCCGGACAATACAGTCGGAAATTGCTGAGAACATTGTCTCTGGAATTACCATGGTCGATGGCTTTTGTGCCGATTTGGCTATTTAGATGGAAAAGGCTAAAGCAGACACAAATCGTGGGGTTTGCCAATACAGCTGTGAATCTCAAGTGTATTATTGCTACAAAAGGCAAGCCTATTTTCAATTCGTTAGTAATTCGTGAGCACTCGAGTGTCAGTGAAACTACCTTTACCGCTTCAGTTCAATAAGAGCTATTTGATATGTGCCCGAACTTAAGCAATGATACATGCCACGCCTATCCTTTAGTGAGTATGTCGATACCGTGAAATTAAGAGATCTTAATGGGCTTGGTCCAAAATCTGAGCAGTGGCTGCATGAGGTAGGTATACTGACAGTTGATGATCTTCGCTCCATGGGAGCGGTGATGGCATTTATTAAACTAACAAAAGAGTGTAGCGCAAAGCCTAGCCTCAATTTTCTCTACGCTATGGTTGGTGCTATTGAAGGCAGGCATTGGGCTGAAGTTGGGAAGAAAGAAAAAGGACGTCTTTTAACAGAGCTCGAAGGCTACCGAGAGTTAGCAGCAATGCTTGCCGAACAAGGCGCAAATATTGAGCTGTAACCGGTTCGTCAAGCAACGACAATAAGCTGGCTAGGCCGCTAAAAGCGGGTATGTATCAATACGGTGTAATTAAATATGGACAAGAATATACCTTTTCAAACAATCAATTGGGAAAGTGTTCCGCGTACAGAGTACTCGGGCACAACAGGCACTGCGTATTGGCAAACAATGCAGTTTGATGGCTTGCGAGTAAGAATTGTAGAATACTCAAAAAACTATGAAGCAGATCATTGGTGCGAGAAAGGCCATATTGTTTATTGTTTAAAAGGCGAAGTTATCAATGAGCTACAAGATGGCACTCTATCCACTCTTAAAGAGGGTATGTCGTATATCGTTTCGGATGACCTGAGTTCTCATCGCTCAATTACGAAAGAGGGCGTTCAGCTACTAATAATAGATGGTGATTTTCTAAAATTAAAGGTCTAACAATGCATCGCGGAGTGAATGTTGATTGGCGGCATCACTGCATTTTAATAATGGCCAACGGCATTATTCCGCCTAAGTGGGCGTAGATTATGGAGAGTATCGTGATAAACAAAGGCAGTTGCCTGTGTAACCAAGTTCAATATGAAATAGATGGGCAATTTGATGATGTCTTAAATTGCCACTGTAGTATGTGTCGTAAGTTGCATGCGTCAGCGTTCAGAACACGAGCAAAAATTGAGACAGAAAGCTGGACAACGATTCAAGGTGAAAAATTCATTAAGTTCTATGAATCATCTCCAGGTGAACATAAGGGGTTTTGCTCTGAATGTGGTTCTAGTTTATTCACCAAGTTTGATGCTAACCCCGATATTCTGGGTTTTCCATTAGGCACCTTAGATACCGACCCAAAAGTAAAAGCAATGCGTCATGTTTATGTTGCTAATAAGGCTGCGTGGCATGATATTACGGACAACTTGCCTCAACAACAAAAATTTGAGTAAAGTAAGCTGTATGCGAGACTTGCATCCATACTTTTAGCGGCAAGCTACGGTTGGGGAGTACTTCGCACAAATATCCGGGCATTATTTTTGCGCTTAAGTAGAAATTATGGGCACCTAAAATGAGTGTCACCGGCGGTTGTAACCGCAAATATTGAAATCACATGGCATACCATTGATTACAGCTTGGTGCCTAGGGCTGGTCAGTGTGCCTATTGCGCGGCTAAGTCCGCAAACTATATCACTAAGTCTGGTACAAGATTCGAGGTTTTGATTGGTAGTGATAGCTATCATAACGAAGTTCAGCATGGCTCTAATAGCGCGGTATTTCACGAATGTACCCACTGTGCTCAGGTGAAATTTGTAACTGCTCAAATTGACGGTGAATTATACGGCGCTCTAAACGCAGCCACCTTAACAATAATGTTCCTTTCTCGGCATCGGTAAAAGCGGATTTTAGCGTTCAAACAGCGGAACAAAAACGATAGCGCTGGAAGGAAAATTGCTGTCACCCGGTTTCAATAATCAATTTGGCAAGTGGGAAAAACGAACGGAAGGCATAGGCATCAGTTTGCCCCTTGCAACAGCCATAAATGGATAGCTATGATGCAAGCCGTAAATTTTTGATATGGATGGAGTTCTTATCGAGTCAGAACCCATGTGGAGAGACGCTGAAAAGCAGGTTTTCTCTTCTGTTGGAGTCAAATTAACTGACCAGTTATCGGCTCATACCGCCGCTATGGCGATAGGGGAAATTAGTAAATTTCCCTGTATGTTTTTCGCTGTTCTTATGGCCACATGGCAGGAATACTAGTGAATTTGGAACTTGACCACGTATTCATCATCGTGCAACCGCAAGGGAAGGTTGCAGACCTATTAACTGCTCTAGGAATAGCAGAAAGCTTTGGGAGAGACCATCAAGGGCAGGGGACTTCAAACCGACGTTTTGTATTTTCAAATGCGATGCTGGAGTTTCTATGGGTCCGTGATTCACAGGAGGCAATACATGGTCCTGGGAACGGTTTGCAGTTTACTGAGCGTGCAGCTGACAATACTTGTTCACCATTCGGGATTATATTGAATAGAAAGGACAAAATAACGGAAGAAATGCCGTTTCCTGGTTGGAGTTATCAGCCCGATTATTTCGAAGCGCCAATGGCTTTCCACGTCGGCATAAACGCGGAAAAACTACATGAGCCATTATGTATATACCTACCATTTATGGAACCTAAAGCCAGGAATGTCGAGGCGGGGGTTTTTAGGTCGATCAGCCATATTAAGATTCATACAACTACGACCGAATTATCTGATGTGCTCACTGTGTCGGACAAAGCGGATAGATTATCTATAGTCTACGGTGATCAGCATTTAATGGAAATAACATTTGACGAGCATCAATCCAGCTCATTCAAAGACTTTAGGCCTGATCTACCGCTAATTATCTATTGGTGAAGTTATTGTTCTTTTGATTTTCAGCTAAGCTGATTTGCAAAGTTCTGGACGTAGCTACATAACCGTAGCAGCTACAGCCAAACTACAGCCAAACTACAGCCAAACTACAGCCAAACTACAGCCAAACTACAGCCAAACTACAGCCAAACTACAGCCGCGCTAAAGATGATAATATCGATGTTTTTCCAGCGTCGATATTTATTAAAAGTAAACGTATTAAGGGATTTATAAAGGTATTTCTATGAAAGGTATGCTTACACTAGACGAATTAAGAAAAGAAGTATCGTTAGGGTCTATCGATACCGTGCTGGTATGTCAGGTTGATATGCAGGGACGATTAATTGGCAAGCGCTTTCATGGACAGTTTTTTGTCGATAGTGCTTGGCAGGAAACTCATAGTTGTAACTACTTATTGGCAAACGATATGGAGATGGAAACAGTCGGCGGTTATCAGGCGACTAGCTGGGAGGCGGGATACGGCGATTATGTAATGAAACCTGATTTGACGACCTTGCGTCGGACGCCTTGGTTAGAGGGAACCGCTTTAGTTTTGTGTGACATGATTGATCACAAAACACATAAACCCGTGCCACATTCCCCTCGGGCGATTTTACAAAAGCAAGTTGATCGACTGCAGGCGCTCGGCATGAAGCCGCTAATGGCGAGTGAATTAGAATACTATTTATTTAGTGAAAGTTTTGAAGCGGCACAGCAGAAGGGCTATCGCAATATGAGTACGGCCAGTACTTATAACGAGGATTACCACATATTACAGACCACCAAAGAAGAAGATGTAGTACGTGCTATTCGCAACGGTCTTTATGGTGCCGGTATTCCTGTTGAGTGTTCAAAGGGTGAGGCTTCGGCCGGGCAAGGTGAAATCAATGTAAAATATGACGACGCATTGCTGACCGCAGACCGACACTCGATCACCAAAAATGCCTGTAAAGAAATTGCCTGGGCCAAGGGGCGTTCACTCACCTTTATGGCTAAGTGGTCTTATGATCACGCCGGTAACTCATCCCATGTACATCAATCGTTGTGGAGTATGGACGGCAATACATCGTTGTTTTATGACCCCGACAAGCAATACGGTATGTCGGACCTTATGTGTCAGTACATGGCGGGTTTGCTCGCTCATGCAAGTGAAATCACCTATTTTCTTGCACCTTATATCAATTCGTATAAACGCTTTGCCGAAGGCACTTTTGCGCCCACTAAAGCTATTTGGAGCCTGGATAACCGCACTGCTGGATATCGCTTATGCGGTGATAATAGTCCCGGTATTCGGGTTGAATGCCGGGTTGGTGGTGGCGATTTGAATCCCTATCTGGCTTTCGCTGCATTACTCGCAGCGGGTATAGACGGTATCGAAAATAACATGGAGCTCGAAGCAGAGTTTAAAGGTAATGCCTACACCGGCGACAATCTACGCGAGATACCGACTACCTTACGAGCGGCTACGGTTGCCCTAGATGAGTCGGCATTTTTACGTAAGGCAATGGGTGACGATGTTATTGATCATTATGTACATGCCGCAAAACATGAGCAGTTTGAATATGACCGGCGAGTGACAGATTGGGAGGTCGCGCGGGGTTTTGAACGCTCATAATCAAGGCATAGGTATACTAATAAAGAGTCTAAAGCACCGTATTTTAACCAGTCGCGATAACAGTGCAGGGGCTATTAACCGAAAATCCCTTGAGCGTTGCAGTGCGGCATAACAACCGTACAGTTAGATTAAACATTGTAGCCACTACGATATTGGCATTTAGAGGGTAGAGAATAATGAGAGATATCAGAATATGAAGGCAAACTGGAACTATCCAACAGCCATGCGCATTGGTGCCGGCCGAATAAGTGAACTCGCCGCCGCCTGTACCGAAATGGACATGAAAGCCCCTTTATTGATAACCGACCCGGGTCTCGCTGCTTTGCCTATGGTGGGTGATATTGTCGCTAACTGTCGCCAAGCAGGCCTTGCGATTGCCTTATTCAGCGCTATCAAGCCCAACCCAACGGGTACCAATGTCGACAATGGTATCGAGGCTTACCGAGCGGGTAATCACGATGGCGTGATCGCATTGGGGGGCGGCAGTAGTCTTGATGCCGCTAAAGCGGTAGCTGTGGCAGCGAAGCAAACGTGCTCCTTATGGGATTTAGAAGATATAGGGGATAATTGGCTGAATGCCGATACTGACAAAATTGCCCCCATCATTGCGGTACCAACCACATCCGGAACCGGTTCAGAAGTAGGTCGGGCTTCGGTAATTATCAACGAAGCTGAGCAAAAAAAAGCGATTATATTTCATCCAAAAATGTTGCCCGGTTTGGTTATTCTTGACCCCGAACTCACCATAGCTTTACCCGCCGAATTGACCGCCGCCACGGGTATGGACGCGCTTTCGCATAACTTGGAAGCATTTTGTTCACCAGGCTATCACCCCATGGCTGAGGGCATTGCCATTGAGGGGATTCGATTAATTAAGAATTATTTACCGGCAGCGGTCGTTGAGGGCTCTAATATTGAGGCGCGCACTCAAATGATTGTCGCATCGGCGATGGGTGCCACAGCATTCCAGCGCGGGCTTGGTGCAATGCATGCGTTGGCCCACCCATTGGGCGCGATCTACGACGCGCATCACGGCATGCTTAACGCGATCTTGATGCCCTATGTGTTGAAGGCAAATCAGAGTGTGATACACGAGCGTATTTCACGTCTAGCACGCTATCTTGAGCTAGATCCTAGTTTTGATGCGTTTATGGACTGGGTTTTAGCGTTGCGTAAAGAAATCGGTATTTATCATCAGCTGTCAGCCATTATTCCCAACGATTCACGTTTGTCAGAAATAGGTGAAATGGCGGTACTCGACGGTGCCGCGGCTACTAACCCTATGTTGCACGACGCGGCGACATATACCCAAATAGCGAGTAATGCCTTTCATGGGGTGCTGTAATATCGGCTGTTGAAAAACGCTAACAAGCTAAACCATGACTATTCGCCAGTAAGTGACAAGGGGAAAGTACAAAATACTCTGGCTAAAGGGCCGCTGTTGTTAATCGGTAGTTGTGGTGGAACAAGCGCACTTTTTTGACCACCCTAAGCAAAATTCGCAGTACGGTAACCGATCTGTCGGCTGATGCGGGCGCCAACGTTTATAAACAAACTAACTTTATGCGGTGAAGTTAGCGTGGACCCCCAAGTCTTTATCTCTACGGTATTCACAATGCTTTTGAAAATATGATCATTAGTCATCGGGGAGATATGGAGGCTATGTACACCCTGCATGAACAATCCTTACGGATATTGATTACTAATGCGTTAGAAAACGCATAAGGTGTGTAACAACACGTTGTTGCAGCTACCGGTTGAAGTTACAAGCCAGAAGAGACACTCAAGAGATAGTATTTAAACTACCGACTAAGCCATGGCCAAATTCACTTCACCACCACAGTTAGAATTGTGGTTACACGTCTGGACAGGTTTGTTAGTGTCCTATACAATCTCCGCGCTATCTACATAGGTTATGTATAACTCCATGATGTTTGCTACTTTACTTCGCCGCTTCCAGCATGCGCCAGGCTTTATTGCCCTGATCGCAGTTTTACTGCTGGGTGCTGTGCAGCTAGAGGCAGTGCATGCTCATGGCCTAGATGACGGTATTGAGTGTGCACTGCATGCTGGGGGGTTCTCAGTTGATGAGGCTGTGCCCGTTGTTATTGATCGCGCGTCACTCTTTACGCTAACCGTCGTTTTCAGTTTTGTTGCGCTGCTTTTTGTTGTCGCAGCTCCTCGCCGTTATTCTTCTCGAGCCCCCCCTTTGTTCTCCTAATAAACCGTTTCATCTTTCGTTTTATTGATTTGGAGAACGTCCATGAAAAATTTCACTGCTAAAGCAGTGGTGTTTGTCTGTGGGAGCGTAATGCTCACCACAATAAACAGCTATGCTCAAACAAATACTCAGTCTCTCAACGACTCTCATGAGGTGCACCCGAAGCCGGCGCGCAATGACAGTAAACTGGAGCATGTCCTCGTATCTGTCCCTCTTCATAAGCAGACCACCAAGACGGCCTTACCTGTCACGGTGATGACTGGTGATGAGTTGCGCTCGGCTGCTACCAGCACGATTGGGGATACCCTGTCGAATAAGCCCGGCTTGGCCAATGCTTCCTTTGGTCCTGCGGTGGGGCAGCCTGTTATCCGCGGCCAGCAAGGGCCGCGAGTGTCGGTGATGCAAAACAGTATTAAGAGTGCAGATGCCTCTAATGTCAGTGCCGACCATGCGGTGTCAATCGAGCCTTTACTGGCCGATAGTATTGAAGTATTGCGAGGTCCAGCCACGCTATTATATGGCGGTGGTGCTATTGGAGGGGTGGTGAATGTTATCGATAGTCGCATCCCAACGGTTCGACGGGCAGAAACTTCAGGAGGCGTTGAATATCGCCACGATAGTGCATCAGACCTTGATGTTACTACGTTTCGCTTAGACTCTGGTGAGGGAGATTTTGCCTTCCATGTCGACGGTTTGTATCGCGATTGGAATAACGTGAATATACCGGGAGAAGCTATCGATGAAGCTGCGCTAGACTCTTTGCATACCGACAATGATCACGAGGAAGAAGAGCGTGATAATACCCATGGCTATGTCGATAATACGGGCGGTCGCACTACAAATGTAACGCTTGGTGGAAGCTATTTTTTTGAGAATGGTTTGTTTGGGGTTTCGGTGAGCCGCTTGGAAAACCGCTACGGTATTCCTCCTGCTGGTCATGCTCATCACGAAGAAGATCATGACAATCTTGCAGCGGATGATCACGAGGCTGATGAAGAAGGCGGTATTGTATTGGATGTTGAGCAGACCCGTTACGACAGCCGTTTAGAAATTAAAGACCCTTTGAACGGTATTCACAGTGTGAAGTGGTTGATGAGTTATACGGATTATCAGCACAACGAAATAGAGCCTAACGGTGTAGTGGGTACGGCCTTTGAAAACAACACCTGGGAAACGCGTGTTGAAGTGGGTCATGAGCAAATAGCGGGGTGGCATGGTGTATTCGGACTGCAGTGGCGCCAAGGCGATTTTAGTGCCGAAGGTGAAGAAAGTTTTATTCCGCAAACCGATTCAAATTCTGTAGGTTTGTTTATAGTGGAGGGTTTCGATTATGGAGATTGGACCTACGAGCTTGGCTTACGATTGGATCATGACGAACTCGACCCCAAGTCTCAGACGGCCAATAAAAAGAGCTTCACCAATATCAGTACTTCTGCCTCCGCGCTATGGCAGGTCAATGAGCAGTGGCAGGTTTCAGCGGCGTTATCGAGCGCTGAGCGTGCGCCGGTCACTGAAGAGTTGTACTCCAATGTAGATGTGTTGCCTGGTGATGAATACGTGGTGCATGGTGCGACGCAATCCATTGAAATTGGTAACCCCAACCTTGATACCGAGCAGTCCTCAAATATCGATATCAAGTTAGGTTGGCAAGGGGGGCGAGCCAGTGTTGAAACGACGGTTTTTTATAATGATTTTAGCGATTTTATCTATTCGAAAAATACCGGTATTGAGCAGGATGAGTTACCCGTGTTGATGTATGAGCAGGAGGACGCCACGTTTAAGGGCGTGGAGTTTGAAGCCAATTTTACTTTGTTGGAGCGGGCCAGTGGTCAACTGGCACTCACCGTCTTTGGGGATATGATTCGTGGTGAATTTGATCAAGCTGGCGATGTGCCTCGCCTTCCGCCTCACCGCTTGGGAGGTAAGCTGAGCTATGTGGATGGTTATTGGTCAACGTTTGTAAGTATGGTGGAGGTTGCCAAGCAGGATAAACCGGGCTTGAATGAAACAGGAACCGCGGGCTATACCCGTTGGGACTTAGGTGCGGACTATCGCCTGCCGGGTGTCGGTGCTGATGATTCGCTGCTGCTATTTGTAAAAGCCAATAATATTACCGACGAAGAGATTCGCTTGAGTACTTCCTTCTTGCGTAATTATACTCCCGAAGCAGGCCGTTCTATTATTGCTGGTTTACGCTATAACTTCTAAATCAACTGTTAGTTGGTTCAGGGTGCATTAGTCTATGGGCCCCTGGACCGCATTAGTTTATAGTCATTATATGACAGCTCTCTTATAAGGCTCCAAGTACTGGAAGTCTGCCTTTGGCACCAAGCCAACCCTAAGCCTCGATAGATTCGGGGCTTTTTTAAGTCCGTAGCTGAGCCCTTAGCTGACGATTTTAGTTCAATACGTTGTTCGCTAGACTAAGGTCTGTAGTGAGGGTAAAGCTACCGTTGAGGTGCTGACGCTCGCTTAGGCTGTTCAACGCATATGAGGCCTTGTGGCCCAAAATAGTCAAAGCCCGGCAAGGCAAGAAGGTTATCAACAAGGCTTTTTACTTGGCCCTGGGCGTTAATATGGAGGGGCACAAGGAGTTATTGGGCCTGTGGCTGTCCGAGAATGAAGGGGCTACGTTTTGGCTTGGCGTGCTCACAGAGCTTCAGAAACGGGGCGTGCAGGAGATCCTAATTGCCTGTGTTGATGGCCTTAGGTATTCGATCGGCACTGTGGGTAGGCACCGGCGAATTGATCGATCCAACCATGTTGTCCGGCCTTGAGGGCCGTGGCGGTCGATAGGTCCCCGGCGCCTGACTCTGCGGAAATGATGGCGGTGGAAACTCCCAGTGCTTCGCGGTAGGAGTTTTAGTGTCCCAGTAATTGATGGGGCGTATTGGGGATGAGGGGCCCTCGCGAGGGAGGGGAATTACAGCTTGCTCGAAAAATGACCTGCAGGCATAAATTTTGCCGTTTCAATGACCAGTGGCGGACCTCGCAGCGATATGCATATCCTGACACAAGGGGCGCCACCGATTCGGGTAGACTAATAGGGCGAGGGCTGCGAATGCTTCCTGTACTCGATGACAAGCTTTGTTATAATATCTAATAGTATCGAAATCGTGTTGTAAGTTGGCATTACAGCGATTGCGCCTAGGGTCATTTCCTGAATTTTTATTTTCGCTACACAGTACTCTATGCATGCGATAGCAATCAATTTACGGCCATCGCATTGTTGTTCTCACTACAAGACCAAATATTTAGGCTTGTATAAGTGTAATTCCGTCATAGTGCTAGAAGGTTTGAATCTATGAGCTACGAAGTCAATATAGAGTACAAAGACGATCTAATCAGAGTTTACACAAACGGCGCGTCTGATTACAACGACAGCTTTGAGCTATACAGTGAAATCGTGAAGTCCTGTAAAAAGTATAGTTGCTACCGAGTCCTGGCGAGATCTGGATTAACAGCAATGAGCACAGTGGCTGCATTTGAACATATAAAGATATACGAAGATCTGGGAATAACCAAAAACGGGTTTAAATTCGCATGGTTCGTAGCCGATCCAATAGTCAGAGAAAAAGTGGAAGATATTGCAGCTATGTTGCGAAATAGAAATTTGCTAAACGGATTTGTATTTTCTGACTATGCTGAGGCACAGCAGTGGCTATTGCAAGGTTAATAGGGCGTCCACTCAGGAAGTAGGGCCGGCGACAGTAAACAATTAGCGAGCTCGGTGCCAAGGATGGTTCAATGTAAACCGAATTATACGATTGGAAAATTATCGTGTGAACAGACAGCACCAACTACGTGTGTTGCTGATGTTACATCAATTTGATTTGAATAATTCCCCCGGCTTTTCCCTCAAGGCGATTTGTGACTATATTAATATGTTAGTGTCTAAGTGGTGTAAACGAGCCGATAGCGGGCTGTGTTAAATGGCCGCTATAGTTTCTGTCTTGGTGAGGTCAGGGATAAAACTGATATACAGTTTCACCGCGTATTTTTGTTGGTAGGCTGCCAGCGCCTTGCTAGCTATTTCTTTGGATTTGAATCTATTCAAAATGACACGGTGCATTTCCTCACTATTCCCTTCAATAATCTCCGCAGAAATCAGCCTATTGGTGAGCTCTTGATGATAGCGTATGGCATTGTCAATGGAAGAAAATATGCCTGCCTGTATCAGGTACTATCCTCTGAGCTCTACGGGTAAAATTCTAACCGGGGCAAGAGGTAAGCTGTGATTATTAGCACTTCTCAATGCTACTGGTGCTGGTAGTGTTCGGGTCGTCGCCGAATTGGCAGTAATATCGGTTGAGCCTGTGTTGCTGGCCACTGATGTTTCATCCAAGGCGAACGCAGTGAATAGTCCTGCACTAAAGCATAAAACAGGTGCTATAGCGGCAATAGCTAGCATTATTCCTAAGTCTTTCTTACCCAGTTCAATGAGCGTTTGTGGCTCCCGCGTGGAAGTACTCATAGTTGTCACCTGCTGTGAGTCAATAATTTGACTGAATCTCGGTTAACGTATTGAAAGCACAAAACATGCCAGTAAAGAAGTACGATAGGCTAGTAACTATCAAGCTAGTATTTATCGTGTAGTAATTCGGCGCCGAATGAGCCTTGCTTGACTCTGGCTTGTCTTACCGAGTGAAGGGTGTTTTTTTGCAAGTCATAGGCAGTATAAAACTGCTTTCGTTGACCGTGCTTATTGTGGAGGCTGTTCCGTAAGGGGGCTGAGGCTACACATTAACACTCGTTGATAGCAGACGATCGTGGCTAGCCTGATTGAAACCAACGCAGGAAAAATCATTTAACATAACACTTGTGTGGATGCTGAATTACTGTGCTACGAAGGTCGAAGTTGGTGTTGATCGGGCCTGGGAATGCTGGCCACTAGGTAAAAGTACCTACTTGCGCAACAAATCCTTAATTTGAAGTAGCTTAGTCGATTGACGATAAATACCGGTGTCTATGCCCCCTCATACGATTTCCCACGGGCAGTGGCTTAGGGTAAACTAACAGATCAAGGATGTGTTCGTTTACCCTATTCTCAGTTAATGAGTATAGTTAGCTAAATCGTTCTGAAGGCAGGTAACACATATGCCAACTATCAAGGCAGCGGTGATGCAAACGGTCACCAGATTGATACTTATCGCATTTCTTTCAATTCCTTTGAACGTTTATGCTGTTGACCCGATAAAAATACTTACCTATACCGATTACCCCCCATACCTGTATCACCAAGATGGTCAACAAACTGGTTTGTACATGCGTATTGTTGATCTTACTTTAGAGGCTATAGATCAACCCTATACGGTTGAAACATTGCCTATTAAGCGCGGGCTTTACCGAGCGGCGGCGGGTGATGGCATTGTAGTGGGTATTATTAGAACGGAAGAGCGTAAGGAAAATCTGGATTTCTCCCAGCCATTTTATCAGGAGCGAATATCTGTTTTCTTTAATCAACCACAAGAGTCCCTGATAAAAACAGTGGATAAATTGGACGGGCTAACTATTGGTAAGATGTTGGGCTGGAGTTATGGCCCTAAATTTGATCGCGCCAAGGAGAATAATCGTTTTTCCACTAAAGATAGTGAGCTTGAATCGAATTTTTATATGTTGGCAAAAGGAAGATTAGACGCAGTGATTCATACTGAGCTGTCGACTTACTATATCCTGAATAAATTGGGGCTATTAGATGCTGTGTTTCTTGGCTCTGAGCCCTTGGATTTGGGCGATATCTGCTTCGCGGTAAAGAAGGGCACTCGAAAAAATCTGCTTGCCAGAATTAACCAAAAATTGAATGAGCCAAGTCACATGCGTGAAATAAACAAACTCATTGAGAGCTACAAAAATTAGTCACGCACAATCGATTGGTACTATAGCTATTTTAACTTCACTCGTTTGGTATTATCAACGGCATGATATGTACTGCAACGTCTCTGGCATTGTCGCGAGAATGGAATTTGTAAAGCGGTTTGGCGATTGCTTGTAGTCTGTTTTTTTGATCAAAACACTACAAGTGATTGGCACATATTGCTTCCTGTGGATTTTTCGTCGTTATTAGCTGTGTTTTACTGAATTGTGCTTATTCCCCTGTAATTATTGTCCCTTTATTGTCCCTTTATTGTCCCTTTATTGGCTGTGTATTTACATCAGTTGCTAGACGCTCCATTTGCGTTCTTTATCATTATCGGCGACAAAAACTTGCGCCAGCGCATTGAGATTGGCAACGACAAGGGCGATGATAGAGTCATAAATTTATAGGGGGCTCTATCATGAACAATACCCATGCAGGTGAGTATCGACTGCCTCACCCTTTGTGGCGACTAGCCTTTCGGCCCTTCTTTTTAGGGGCCGCTTTGTTTTCTATCATTGCTGTTCTTTGCTGGGGGTTTTATTGGCAGGCACCGTTTGCCTGGCAACCGGTAGGAGGGCCGCTATGGTGGCATGGTCACGAAATGATTTTTGGTTATGGCTGTGCCGTGGTGGCGGGCTTTCTACTCACTGCAGTACAAACCTGGACTGGGGTGCCGGGGTTCCGAGGGCGTCCACTAATAGCGTTATTTCTACTTTGGCTGCTAGCGCGCTTGTTAATCGCTTTCCCGGTTGATCTGGCGATGGTGTGTGTGGCTGTCATTGATGTATCTTTTCTGGTTGTGGCCGCCGCAGTGATGGCTCGTTCGGTGTGGGCAGTAAAACAGTGGCGTAACGCCCCCTTTATTGTTATTTTGTTGGTCTTGGCCAGTTTAAATGCACTGAGTTATACGGCCCTTTCCCGGGACGACTTCAGCCAGGCGCAGCTGCATTTACACAGTGCCATTTTGTTGATTAGCTTAATAATACTGGTTGTCGGCGGCCGGGTAATACCGATGTTTACTGCCAATGGCACCGGTACTAAGAAAGTTGAACCCCTGCTATGGTTAGAAATATTGAGTCTGGCTAGCATGGTAGCTGTTATTGTATGCTCGCTGATAGCGAATGACGGCCCGTTACCAGGGGCGTTGTATCTGATTGCGGCGGTGAGTAATGCCTGGCGTTTTTTGCGTTGGCGTTTTTTCAATTGCTGGCGGCAACCTTTGTTATGGTCACTACATTTAAGTTTTGCGTTTATCCCGCTGGGCTTGCTCGCTTTGGCGCTGGAAAGTGTTGATCTGTGGCCTAACGGTAGTGCGGCGCTGCACGCGCTAACGGTGGGGGCAATGGGGTCGATGATATTGGCGATGATTGCCCGCGTCAGTCTCGGTCATACCGGCCGGCCACTGCAGGCACCTAAAGCCATGTCACTGGCATTTTTCTTGATTTTGATAGCGGGTCTAATTCGGGCTGTATTACCTGTCGTGCTACCTGCCGCTGCTACTCTCACTATTATGCTGGCGGCTCTGTGCTGGGCGCTTGCCTATGGTATTTTTATCGGTTATTACGGACCAATGCTCTATGCGGCCCGGGTGGACGGTAAAGTGGGTTAAGCGCGGGCGAGTATGCCCGTGAATGCGGTATCGACTTGATAATTTTACCTGGGTTATGTGCCCTTGAAGCAGCGTTATTGACCTGCGCATTCCCCTCAAGGCTAACGGCGCTGTGAATATAATATTCAATGTCGGGCCGCGCTTTCGCGGCCCAGAGATAACTTATTAGCGGCTATTTACAAATCTCCCCGCTATAGCGAATAAGGCCGGTAAGATCCGCTAGATTAACGAGCCCAAAGCTGGTGAAAGAGCCTTGGTAGCCTTGTAGTTCGCCGCTGCTTTCCAGGTGTTGAATGTCGTAGCTAATTTCGATCATGTAGCGATCTTTCTTCCCTTCCACCTTGGTCAAAATACCTAGGTCTTTGGTGTGCATGAAACCGCCTTTGTCTGTCATGAAATAGTGTTCCATATCCATTTGAAGCCCTGTAGGGGTTACTCTTTGTGCGGTTATTTTGCCTGAAGCGTTCGATACGCTACCAGTCAATGGCGCAACAATGGCGAAGCTGCCGTCGGACTGTGCAACAAAGTTGGGCATGCCTACGCCACCAATAGGCATGCAAACGTCAGCTGCGCTGGCGAAGGATGTGGCGGCCATGGTGCCAACAAAGACGAATCTTGAAAATGATTGCTTTAACATAATGGTTCTCTCTGGAGTCGTTTTTCTCGGAATAAGATTTTTTACGCGACTTTTATATTCATCGCAGCCTGAATGCCCGCAAGCGGAAACACTTGTCCACCGCCCGTCCAGCTGCCTTCGCTCACCTCAAAGAACATTGTCCAGTGATTTAGGCGACCGTCTGCAAAGACACCTACATACTGGTCAATTATTCGGCCGATATTGGCGGCAAGCGATTCCCGGCTAGTTTCATTTAGCGCACCTTGCGGGGTCGTGATCGCAACTCGAAAGGGCGGTTCAGCAAGGTTTTTGCCGCCTACGTAAATACCGGCCTTGGGGCGTTCGTCGAAGTAAGCCCATACTAAAGACTGAGCGCCCACGTCGTCGATGGGCGCGCCTTCGGCGATAAGCACCGCGTTGGAAATTTCGCTCATCAGTGCGTCTTTCTGTGTTTGGGTTAAGTCACTTTCTGGGGCAGTTACCTGAATGTGTGGCATGGTGTATCTCCCGATAATGTTGGATTAGTTGAGCCTCTACACTTTCGCGCCTATGCCGCTGGTTGCGTAGAAGTTGGATCTATATTAGGGTGTGCGAAGTGGCTTGCAAATGCTTGATTGCGCACTTTTGATGTGCATAAATGAACGGGCTGGACATCACGCCCGAATACCTAGGAGGGTAGCTAGCTTGAATTGGGATGACTTACGTTATTTTCTAGTGCTATCGAGAGAGGGGAGTGTTAGTGGCGCTGGGCGGGTGCTATCGGTAAAACACACCACTGTTGCTCGGCGCATAGCCGCGCTGGAAGAGCAAATGGGTAGCCGCTTATTTGATCGGCAACCCAGCGGCTATGTGATGACACAGGTTGCGGAAAATCTTTTCCCCCACGCATTAGCTATGGAGGAGTTGGCACAGGCCGCTGATCGGGAAGTATTCGGCATGGACGCCCAGCTCAGTGGTAGCCTGAGGTTGGCGGCTTCCTATGATGTACTGACGCGGTTAATTACTCCAAAATTGGCGGGCTTCACCGATCAATATCCTGGCATAGAAATAGAGCTACTCTCTTCGACTAGCCTTGTGGACCTCGCTAGTCGCCAGGCTGATATAGCACTTCGGCTGTCGCCGAAACCACCGGAATATCTGGTTGGCCGTGAAATCGTCCCCTTAAAACATGGCGTGTATGCCAGTACCCAATACCTGAAAATGAGGCGTGGCAGTGAGAGTCTAATTCTTTGGGAGCAGGAACGTAATACGCCAGAGTGGGTGAATGATCACTTTTCCAGCGGGCGGGTTGTGGCTCGTACCAGCGAGATTATGACGATGTTGGACATGGTGAAGAACCATCTAGGTTTCGCAAGAATGCCCTGCTACGTAGCGGACGCGGAACCGAGTTTGCGCCGAATTGATGTAACTCTAAGCCCCTCAAAGTGGGGCGTGTGGGTTTTGAGCCATGTAGACTTAAGGTCTACGGCGAGAGTGAGGGTTTGTCGGGAGTTTCTTATTGGTATTATTGAGCAGCAGCGGGCATTAATAGAGGGGCGGGAGTCGCGATATCAGTAGGCTGCCGGGCTTGAATCTTATGCCAGCGCAGGTCTTGGACTATTTTACCCTGCCAGTTTGATTGGCCGGCTGTAGTTTTGTTATTGATGGCACGATATCTATTATCAAATAGTTCCGCTGCCGTGTTGTGTCGCAGACTATCGTATACATAGAGTGGCTAGGATGAGCTAATCGGTAGTAAGCTGCAATAAATCGAAGTGGCCGCTTGGGTTTAATTCCGGCTCATAATCGTCATCGACATACGCACAAAGTTACTGTTTTTAGTGAATAAATATTATATAAATGCAAACATAATTTTTGACTTATTTTGTGCCGTTGAATGTTGATGTTAGTTGACCAACCGATTGGTGTCATTCTTGTTTTTGTAGTAGATTGAGTGCATGAAACGTGAGTGATATACCTTTATATCAATTATTGTTTATGAAGAGAATCGATAGAAGGTACTAGAACGCTGCATATTATAATTCGGTAATTACTATGGCTGTTAACGACGAAATTAATTCTCAGTTGCTAGAAGAGATTGTTCGATTGCGTGAAGAGCTAAAGGTACAAAAGCAGGTCGTAGGTGATCTCCAGTACGCGCTTGATAACCTTGAAGATGAAAACAAACTACGTATCGAAGCGCTTTATGCAAGTGAAGAGCGCTTTTCATTGGCAATACGCGGCGCTAACGATGGACTGTGGGATTGGAATCTCGAGACGGATGAAGTCTACTACTCTCCTCGGTGGAAAAGCATGCTGGGCTATGGGGACGACGAGCTCGAAGGCTCATTAGATACCTGGTTGACCTTGGTGTTTTCAGAAGATAAGGAGTGGGTACTAGAAAAAGTTGAGGATTATCGCGCAGGAAGGGTTGATTCGTTCGAAGTTGAAATGCGTATGAAACACAAGGATGGCCACGAGGTTTATGTATTGTCTCGTGCTTTTTTGGCGCATGCGGACTCCAAAAACAAACCCGTTCGTCTGGTAGGGACCCACCTTGATTTGTCAGAACGGAAAAGAGAAAAGTTATTTTCAGAAAGGCACGCGAAAATCGTTGAGATGATCGCTAAAGGAATGCCCGCAACTATTATCTATGAGGCAATCGTATTGATGTACGAGGAACGCCATCCTGGGTTGCGCTGTTCGTTACTGGAATTAAGTGGTAACAGGCTCGCGCACGTTTGTGCACCCAGTCTTCAAAATGCATACATTGAAGCGTTAAATGGCTTGGAAGTTGGGCCAACTTCCGGCTCTTCTGGAACGTCCGCTTTTACCGGTAAACGTGTTCTTGTCGAAAACATCGACACCGATATCAAGTGGGAAAGTATTAAACATCTTGCTCTTCCTCAGGGTATGCGCTGCTGCTGGTCTGAGCCGATTAAAAATTCTTCCGGAAATATTTTGGGCGCTTTCGAGATGTATTATAATCATGTTGCCTTACCTAGTGCGGAAGAATCTGTTGATTTACTGTCTGCTGCAAGACTTGCAGGTATTATAATGGAACGGTCGCTGTCGGAAAATGAGCTCAGGTTGCACCGGCTGAAACTCGAAGAGCAGGTTGCAATACGCACTGCAGAGCTTGAGGCGGCCAAGGCAGACGCGGAGAACGCCAATCACGCTAAAGGGTTGTTTCTTGCAAATATGTCTCATGAGATCCGTACGCCTATGAATGGCATCATAGGTATGACTTATCTGGCAATGGAGACAGAACTTACTGTTACCCAGAGAAGCTATATCGAAAAAGCTCACCAATCTGGGAAAGGGCTGCTTGGAATTATCGACAGTATACTGGATTTTTCGAAAATAGAAGCGGATAAGGTAGAGCTGGAAAATATCGATTTTCAGTTAAAGGATATCATCAACAGCATGCTCAATGTGGTTGCTATGAAGGCCGAAGAAAACAATGTTCAGATTATAACGACCATTGATAAAGAAATACCGCCATTTTTGCAAGGGGATCCTCTACAGATATCCCAGATACTAACCAATCTGACTAGCAACGCTGTGAAATTCAGTGGTCACGGAGAGTCAGTATCAATAAGCGTTGTTTTATTAGAGGAGAGTGGCAGGGATACGATGCTACATTTTTCAGTTCGCGACGCAGGTATTGGTCTATCGGATGAACAACAAAAGAGTTTATTTCGACCATTCTCGCAAGCGGATAGTTCAACCACCCGCAGATACGGTGGTACAGGGCTTGGTTTGGCTATATCAAAAAAAATCACTCAACTTATGGGTGGTGAAATTTGGGTTGAAAGTGAGCAGGGTATGGGCAGCACTTTCCACTTTACCATTCGAGTAAAAAAGACATTGGGCGATATTCATCACGAGAGGGCGGTAGGTGATGATGAAGAGGGGGGCAGAACTGTCTTCGATGCGCTGCGTGGTGCTAAGCTACTGCTGGTGGATGACAATGAGACGAATCAAGTGTTGGCTGCAGCACTGCTGATGAAAAAAGGTGTTGTGGTAACAGTAGCTAACAATGGTAGCGAGGCGTTGAGTCTATTGCGCGATCAGAGATTTGATGTGGTTTTGATGGACTGCCAAATGCCAGTTATGGATGGATACGAGGCAACTCGCGAAATTCGACGTCAAGAAAAATATGACTATTTGCCTGTTATTGCTATGACCGCAAACGCGATGAAAAGTGAAAAAGAAAAAGTCCTAGCTATTGGTATGAATGATTATATTGCCAAGCCATTTATTCCGGAAGTTATGTATAAAACTATTGCTAAATGGATAGAGGCAAGGCAAGTAGAATAATTTATACTCAGTAGTGGTCGGCTTTAGAATTATAGCGCCATTTTATATTTCTAAAAATAATATACAATTTAGTGTTATAAGAACACTTCAGCCTATAATGGCCGGAACATTTGTTCGCGGGGTGTTCGTAAAATGCGATTTTTGTGCTTTTTAGTGGTAAGCCTTGTTTCAGGTCTAACATGCTCTACTCCCAGTGTGGATTTAGAAAAAAAGGTTTCCTGTCTGGCCGAGTCCGTAGTTAATCTTTCCAGGAACCCAGAGCTCATCGACGAAACTCTGAAATATAATGAATTGCATGTTGATGTTCATCTAATGGATGAAAAATGGCCCCAGTTAAGTAAAGATAGTAGGGAAGTTAAAGAGCGAACAGGTACTCCGGTGGCTGAAGTCCTGAGGAAGTTTATTCAGCTGGTATCGCTAAGTGGGGAGGGGTTCATAATAGGTTTTAACGGCGGTTTAGTTGCTGCTACCAATAAGACAACTGATTTTTGGCAGGGCGACGAAAAACAATTTTACGAGGGGATGTCTCTCAACGAAAATGAAACGAAAATCTATCGAGCCCAGCCTGACTATAGTGCTGAGAAAGTAATTCTGAAAATTACTACACCCATTTACTCTAAAAAAGAAAATAGGAATATAGGTGTTCTGGTGGCTGGGTTTAATGCGATCGTGTTAGATTTTATAAAACCCTGTCAGTAGCTGTCCTGATGTCGCTCGCGCGTGGGAATTTCCAAGCGCATAAATTTGTAGTTTGAATGAGGGTAAACCATGCGTTGGTTTCATGATCTGTCTTTTAAATGGAAAATCAGCTTGCCGTTATTGTTGGTTTTTTTTGTTTTTATCATAAGTTCTATTCTTGGGATTACAGTGTCCCGTCAAATTGCAGAGGATACTAATAAAGTAGGTAATGTATTCCTTCGTCAAATAGACCTGCTGTTGCAAGCTGATCGCGATCTATATCAAGCTTTGGTGGCTGAGCGGTCGTTGGTATATATCGACGGTAGCAGTTCCGAGCAGCGAGAGAGTCATCAGGATAATAGTGCTCAAGTTAAAACTCGAATTAACAGTGCGCTGTCTTTGGGGGAGTTAGATAAGCTTCAATTTTACAAAAAGGAGTTTTCTAAGCTTTATGGTCGCTGGTCTGAAGCGAGTAATAATGTTATTGCAGCTCTAGACGATGGTCAGCAAAGTCTAGCTGTTAGGTTTAGTCAAAATGAAAGCAAGAAAACGTTTGATCAGTTGCGAGATCTAATTGACGTAATACAAGAGAAACAAATTAACAAGTCGGAATTCTATACTGCGCAGGCAATGGAGCGTAGTGGCGAAGCTAAGGTGCGGCTTTTAGCAGCGCTGCTTGTGGGTTTTATTGTCTCTGTTGTTATGGTGTTGGTTGTGCCACCATTAATTACTAGCCCCTTGTTGTCTATTCGTCGCAACGTCGAAGATATTGCGTCAGGTGATGGCGATTTAACCGTTCGCCTCCAGATAAAAAATTCTGATGAGTTGGGAGAGTTGGCAGAGCAATTTAATATTTTTATAGATAAGCTTCATTATATGGTTAGTAATATTAAAAGTTGCGCGACGCAAGTTTCTGATTCTTCACTCGAGTTGGCGGATATTTCAAACACCAATCGGCATGCTTTGACTATGCAAAATAGTGCGTTAGAAATGGTTGTTAGCGCGGTACACGAAATGTCTATCGCCATTGGCGAAGTGGCTAAAAACACCACCCAAACGGCGGACCAAGCCAAGAGTGCGCAATTATTAAGCACCAATGGTTTGGGTACAGTAAATAAAACGGTGGAACAAATTCAAGAGGTTTCTGATCAAGTTAACGGTGTTTCGGGCTTGATTTCGGAAGTGGAAAAGCAGGTCATCAATGTGACATCTGTTCTTGATGTTATCCAGAGCATTGCGGAGCAAACTAACTTGCTGGCCCTTAACGCCGCGATTGAGGCCGCAAGAGCCGGTGAGCAAGGAAGGGGGTTTGCTGTTGTCGCTGATGAAGTGCGTACATTGGCTAGCCGCACGCAAGAGTCTACCACCGATATTCAGACAATGCTGGAGGAATTGCAATCCGGCGTTTCTGATGCCGTAGCAGCGATGCAGGCCAGTGCTGAATCAGCTGTCGGTTCCGTTGATACTGCTAACGAAGCGGGGCGTGCTCTCAATGAAATTAATGAGTCAGTAGTATCTATTACGGATATGACAGTGCTGGTTGCTACTGCGGTTGAAGAGCAAAGTGCGGTGATAGACGATATCAACAGGAATTTGGTGTCTATAAGCGATCAGGCGGTGACAACGTCGGAAAGTGCAGCGAAAACTGACCAGTCCAGTCAAGACCTCGGCTCTGCATCCAAAGAGCTAATGAATAATGTGGCTAGCTTTAAGCTTTAATCGCAGCGCCTTTTTTCTCGCGTCCGTTGCCTGCAACGGACGTCATTCCCTTTAGAGCTATCATACTGATAGGTATGCGCGATTTAGTGCGTTATCTATGGTGCTCGCCTAATGGCTTGCACTTAATAGTAGCTTACATTCCTGTGCCAGTCTGTCGAGCCAATCCTCCGGATTGGAGTCTTTTTTTACCAGTCCCTGTGTTAGCTGCAAGACATAAAAACCAAACCACGCCTTGGCAATGATTAGCCTCTGTTCGTCTGTGTGAGTCGGTAGTTCTTTACTCATATGCCGAGAAATATCTTGAATAAAGTCACTCATTTGACTGGAAAAGAAGTCGATATCAAAAAAAGCACTCTTCAGTAGTGCGATTGAGAACGAGCGATCTTCGTTATAAAAGTAATAAAGTAGTTCTGCCTGAATAAGGAAAAATTCGAGTCCGGACGTCGACTGACTATCATGCAACGGGTTCTTTGCAAGTATGTTATCTATCTTGGATAGAAATAATGCTTTAGTGAGTGTTTCTTTATCGATGAAGTGCGCAAATACAGTCCCTACGGCGACACCTGATTCTTTGGCAATCAGCCGTGTTGAAACAGATTCATAGCCGTTTTCTCGAAATAACCTGTCTGCGGTATTTAATATATTGTCTCGGGTACGCTTTTTTTGTAACGCTCGGCTCATGACTTATTCTTTTTCTGGAAGACTGGGTGGAGTGTAAAGGGTTTTAGTGATCAATAAAAGTTGAGCTTGCTCATTGAGCGTGCTCACTATATAATTTCCCGAAATAACTCATGAGAGCATCGAGATGATACTTATAGCTGGGGCTGGTATAGCGGGGTTAACACTTGCCAATTACCTCGAACAGGCTGGAATACCCTATCAATTGTTGGAGCAGGCTGACAAGCTGCAGGTGGTTGGGGCGGGCATCATGCTGCAGAACAATGGTTTAGCCATTTTGGAAGATCTGGGTCTTGCCGGAGAAATACGGGGTTCGATACCGCACAGTATCGGGATTGCCTACCGAGGGGCAATGGCGGTGGGGGAGCCGGCTAAGTCAGGTTTGCGTGCGATGATGGTCCACCGAGCGGAACTTCACCGGGTATTGCTTCACGGTATTCCCGAGGAGAGAATCAGGTTGAATCAATGCATAACGTCTGTGCAGCGAGGTGCGGATGAAGTTGTGCTTCAGTTAGTTCATGGTGGCTTTGTACACGGCGATGTATTGATTGATGCGTCTGGCATATATAGTAACTTACACGGTAAAGCGTTATTACGTGATTCAAGGCAATGGTGTTGGCGGGCAATTATTGAGCTGTCTCGACCGATATCACATATGGGTGAGTTTTGGTTTGGCGAGCAACGGCTAGGTATTGGCCCGATTAATGACCACCAGGCCTATGTTTTTCAGGTATTGGATCAACAGGCCGGGCGCGAGGCCGACGTTTATCTACAAAGCGAGCGTGAAGCGTGGATACAGTCTAAGGCGAAGCAGCACCCTGACATTGCTGCGTTGATGTTTGAGCAGGTGGAATGGCTGTCGCATGCATTGCAGGAGCGTACTATTGATTGGGGTTGCAATAAGGTAATTGCCATTGGTGACGCTGCTCATGGAATGACACCCAACCTTGGGCAGGGAGCAGTATTGGCTATGGAAGATGCAGCTGTTCTGGCGGAACTTATTAAGGCGAATACGCCGAATTTATCAGCTGTTTTACGGAGCCGACGTGATGCTCGCGTAAGAACAATGCAGAAGCGAAGTTGGGCGACAGGTGAGCTAGCGCACAATACTTCCATTATCAGTCGTGTTATGAAATGGATCATGTTTACAGTTTTGCCTATGAATAGTGTTTTACGCTTACAAGTTAATTGGATGAACAAATTTGTTTCCGAGTTGGGGCGATAAATGATGTGGAGTAGCTGTTTGTTTTAACGAATAATATAGTGGCCACCACTTCAGCTGAAAGGTTCGCTGGAGTGGTGGGCTGGGTCTGTGCTGGCAACAGAGTGTTACAAAGCAATGATAGGCGCTTCTGGTACTCTTCCTATCGCTTCAGGGCTGGGTGCGGCCGTCGCTGCCCAGTGTGGGGATTGCCGCATGCGGTCAAAATATTCGTTGAGATGCCCAAAGGGCGTCCAGTTGAAAGGAATCATTTCTTTGAAAAACTCTACATGAATCAATGAATAGTCGGCAATGGTTAGTGTATTGCCAACAACATACGTTCGCCCCTTTATATGTTCATTTAGCACAGAGGCAAATTTAACTAGCTGTTCCTTGCTCTGGTTTATAATGGCGTCATTCCCCTGCATATTCAAAAAATTGGGTTTGGCAACAGATTCAAAGGCTAAGGCGCCAAAGGCCTGATTAAAATGGGCGAGCTCCCAGGATTGCCATCGCACAATGTCCGCTCTTTGCGTAAAGTCCTTAGGAAACAGGGTTTCGTTCTCAGATTTGTCGGCCAGGTATTGATTAATGGCATTTGATTCCCACAGGTTTAGATCACCGTCAATCAATGTCGGTACCATGGCGTTTGGATTTAAGGCTTTATAGGCCGGCTTGTCAGTATCACCTTCAAAAAGGTCGAGGTATTCGATATCTATTTCAATACCCGTATGGCGAGCAACAGCCAGTACTTTGCGCGAGTTGGGTGATCCTACTATGGCGTATAATTTCATCATGCTTCTCCTGTTATAAAACACTTATATGGCTTTAGCAGTGGTTGCTAAAGAGTTTTTCCTGAATATGTGGGTAAAAGCTAATCCCGCTGCGTTGCAAGGAATGACCGCAAACAGTAATTCTAAACTGACGTATTGCCAGATGGCTGTGATGGTGAACTTTGCGGGTACGACTCGTGCAGCATAAGTCATGCTGAATGTCGTAAGCAGTGGTCGTTGTTATAGAGCAGATAAAACAACGCTGATAATGCCGGTGCTTCGATCAGCATGGTGAACATCCCCAAAGGAATAACGGGGGCCGCCCTGTTGGCGTGCTGTGTCAGTTGTATATAAATGTCTGGGAAAAAAAGTAGGTTCCAAACCACAGCAAGCGCCATGGTAAATACAACATATGACAGTGTGGCGAGTAAAAACTTGCGCATAGCTTATTGCCTCTCAATATCTACTTGTTTTTTGCAAGTGAATATCCTAGTCAGTTGACTTCCTTTTTGCAAGTTATTTTTGGGTGCGTTATCATTGATCTATGGTTGATAAAAAATCAAAGGCTTGGTCCGGCTGCCCGGTACGTTTTGGCATGAGTCAGTTTGGGGACAAATGGAGCTTTCTCATTATTCGTGACTTGATGTTTAAAGGGCGCAAGTACTACCACGAGTTTATAGAGGCGGGGGAGGGGATCTCCACGAATGTGTTGGCTACTCGACTTGTCGACTTGGAAAGTAATGGCATTATCAGCAAGTCGAGAGACCCGGAAAAGGGTTCAAGATTCATATATAGGCTAACTCAAAAAGGAAAAGAGCTAATGCCAATGATGCTAGCTATGATGGACTGGGCGGAAAAGTACGACGCTGAGACCGAGGTGCCAGAAGACTTTATCAAAAAGCTACGAGACGACCCCGTTAAGCTTCAACAAGAAACGCTAGAAAATTTACCCAAGTAGGTTTTTGTTGTTCAGGCTGAGGATGTTAAACTGATAGTGGGTGTTTTTTTAACCGCTTAGAAAACTCTATTGTTGTCTTGCTCTTCTTACTCTTCTTGCTCTTCTTGCTCTTCTTGCTCTTCTTGCTGTCGCTGGAAGCATCGGGTACTAATGCGGTCTAACTGCCACAAATGCTATT
>Ga0209395_1002054_pt1 | contig 27163 bp, 24 predicted proteins | sample GOMGulsemesocosm_3_FD_184635 | JGI IMG/M metagenome (GOLD analysis project Ga0209395, IMG submission 184635) | Methane-oxidizing microbial communities from mesocosms in the Gulf of Mexico - GOM9D Gulf of Mexico (SPAdes) (version 2) | ecosystem: Environmental > Aquatic > Marine > Cold seeps... | reverse complement strand
TAGAAATTGAGCTATTGGCACTTTCCGCTTTGGTCAGTTTAATTGTCGCGAGTGCCTTTCGTTACGTTACCCTACAAGTTGATTTTTTTGGTTTTAACAAACGTGTGGTCTTAGTGTTAGGTGCTGGAGATAGAGCATCTATTATTGAAAAAAGAATGCGTAGAGACGTAGATCGACAAGGTTTTTATATGCATGGTTTTGTAATCATGCCAGGCGACACTGAAAATGGCATAGTCAATGAAAACCGTATTGAACTAGATGGTTCTCTGGTAAACTATGCACTCGAACATGGCATTGATGAGATTGTTGTCGCTAGTGATGAACGTCGTGATAACTTACCGGTAGACGAGCTTTTCGCTTGCAAAATTCGCGGTGTAGAAATCACTGAAATCCTTGACTTTATTGAACGTGAAACGGGCCAGATAGCCGTTAACCTTATCTACCCAAGTTGGGTCATATATTCTAATGGTTTTGCTTCTGCTAATCACTTACGTAATACCTTAGATTGGGCGTTTAATGCAGGTATAGCTTTGCTCTTGGTTATATTTACTTGGCCAGTAATGTTAATTACCGCCATTCTCATCAAATTAGACGAGGGAATGAGTGCACCTATATTCTATTTACAAGAGCGCGTTGGTTTAGACGGACAAGCCTTTAATATATATAAATTTAGAAGTATGCGCATTGATGCTGAGAAAAATGGTGCTCAAATGGCCTCTGAAAATGATGATAGAACAACTAGTATCGGAAAATTTATTCGTAAATATCGTGTTGACGAATTACCGCAAATTTTAAATGTGCTACGCGGTGACATGGGGTTTGTTGGTCCGCGTCCGGAGCGCCCTGAATTTGTGCAGCAACTTATTAAAAACTTACCTTATTATAATGAACGTCACAATGTGAAACCAGGCTTAACGGGCTGGGCACAGTTGAAATACCCATACGGCTCTACTGAAGAAGACTCATTAGAGAAGTTAAAATATGACCTTTACTACGTTAAGCATCGTAGTTTCATGTTGGATTTGTTGATTTTGATTAGAACAGTTGAAATTGTTTTATTTGGAAAGGGAAGGTAATTTAGCTTTTTATAGCTTTGGGGCGTTTATACAAAGCGACATAAATTCTTTTTCATTAAATGGAGCAGAAATAGAAAGACGAGCTAATTGATACCTATTGCTATTGATTTTTTGATTCACGAAATATCTAAAAGTAAAAGCTAACTTATAACCTTGTTTTTCTATTTCTTCAAACATTTCACTATTGTAAGTTGTAGCATTGCCGACAGGATAAGAAATGGTAGTGATTTCATTTTTTAATCTGTCTTCTAATAATTTTTTAGAATATGACAATTCGTAAAACAGCTCATCTTTATTTAAACTAGACAATATCCTATGAGAATGTGAGTGAGCACCAATCGCCATGCCATTCTGCTCCATTATACCTAACTGCTCCCAACTCATAAATTCACTTTCGTTGTAGCTTAAGTGTTTACCAGAAATCCCTCTTAATTCAGTAAGTTGGCTTTCGATACTTTTGGGCGACCTTTTAAATTGGCTTAATGCCTCTCTGATATCTTGAGAAGATACAAACTTGCCAATAGTTAATTTATGAGTCCATGTAGACAGTTGAATGGTTTTATTAGCACACTGTTTTACATGCCATGCAATTTCGTCCCACCAAGCAACTATATTTGATTCAATAAGGCCTGTGGCAACAAAGAAGGTTGCCGGTATTTTTTCTGTTTTAAGCGCAGGAAAAGCAAGTTCGTAATTGTCTTTATAGCCATCATCAAAGGTAATATATGCATAACTTTTATCTAATGTTCTATTCGAGTCGACTAAGCTAATTAATTGTTCTTGCGATAATAGTTCAAAGTTATTCTTAATAAAGCGGATATACAGTTTAAAATCTTTTTCGGTACATGAAAAAACACAAGGATCGTAAAGGCAAGTAGCTGCATCTCCTATTCTATGGAAATTAAAGCAATAAATACCATTTGCTCTATTTTTCCATAAAATATTTGTAAGGCCAAAATGCCGAATTAGCTTGTTTTTTATTTTACGGAATATCATTTAGCAATAAAATCAGGTTTGGGTAATATATAATCACGAAACTGGTTTGGACTTCCTACTTTATTCCCTTCTGCTGCTTTTATAATATTATACATTTCTCGGCTGTTTACATAATGAAGTTGGTATTGCTTACTGTCATTATACTTCTCTTCAAGATAGCTAAACATATCGTCAACAGGCTTACCTAGTAATACATCCATGTCACGCTCTTGTGTGCCGTGTGTATGTACTTTGATAAATAACCATTCCGGCTTACCTTTAACATGAATATTTGCATCAACCCATAAGTCTACACGCTCTTTCGTGGGCTCCATACCTTTTCTAATATCAGAGTTCTCTATTTGAGGAAAAACACCTTTTTTTAATTTCTTCCAATTAAGCATTAAAGGCCCATTGACCATCATAATATCGCCCCAGACCGAACCTCCTACAACTACGTCTTTTCCGGTATTATGAGACTTAGGCTTTACAGGATCATCTTTAGCATAGTAAATACTATTAATTGTTTTTGGCTGCGTAGCATGGGGGGCTGAAGGGTAGGTAAAATCGGCGTAACACCCTGTTTCTTTTAAAACAATTAATTCATCATTTACACCACATAACTTCCCGTCGTGACCAGAGTTATCTAAAGTCCAGTTACCGTGGATAAAACCATACATTAACTGGCCTGTTTCAGGGTGATGAGATAAAGCGCCATGATCGTTATGTAGGGTATTACAAAACTGGGTGATTGATGAGCGTAAATTTTCAGAGGTATCGTTATCATGGTGTAAATGCACTTCAATTTCACCAAAACCATCACGACACATAGTCGCAATTTTGTCTAAATGTTCTACTCTATACTCTTCTTCAGGGTAGAAAAAAGTATGTTGGGGGTGAACACCATCTACATCAACATGCTTACTCGCCATTTCAGGATATTCTTTACACCATCGATCAACACGACTACGTTCAATATCAATACTGTCAGGTTTACCCCATTGCGGCTCATAATGATCAACAAAAGAGAACATAATATGAGTAATACCTTCGACCTCATCTTTTTTGGTGAAATGTTTTTGCTTGAGGTAATTAGGTAACCACTCTTGCATATTTTTCTTTTTTAAAATTAAAGAGAAAGCCATAAAAAAGGTGAATAAAACAATTATTAAAATTAACATTAGCGATTGGTCCTTTGCCAAGTTCCCTGAACATTGGAACTAAAATACTTAATAAAACCTCGAAGTAAAGCTGTGTTCATAGATACGAAAAAAGCGATGAGTGAGATTAAGGATGATGTCTTTTTATTATTATTTTGCTGTTTAATTCCATAAATAGCTAAAAAATAAAATAAAATTTGACAAATTAGTGTGCTTAAATAAAAGGTGTCTTCAATTAGAAGACAATTACTGATAAAAGTTAATAACATAAAGTGAGGAACAAACCATCGACAAACTTTATGGCTAAAATAGGCAATAAATCTCCAACCTAGTAAAGGATTTAATGCCCAAGTCATTGTAAATAATGCTTGGTAATTTCCTAAACCTATCCGTATTCTTCTGCCTTCTTCTGCCTGTAAATTAGGTGCTACTTCTTCAACAGCAATGGCTTCAGGGTCATAAATTAACCGTGAACCTTGTTTTGCTACATTCATTGCTATTTGAAAATCATCTACAATAGTATTCGCAGCTAACGGAATGAAAAGAGCTTTACGCATAGCATAAATTGCTCCATTTGCGCCCTGAAGTGCATTTAGTCGAGCTTCATGAAATTTTAATACTTGCTCGTAACGCCAATATACACTGTCTTTATTATCACCAGAATCTACATCAACTAAATGTAGTTCGCCACACACGGCGCCAATATCGTCGTGATCAAAGTGTCTCACTAACTGATCAATACTATTTTTGTTGAAATGGGTATTAGCATCTGAAAACACAAGATAATCGCTGTTTGCTTGCTCAACAAGATCATTAAGAACACTCATCTTGCCACGGTTTTCTGTAAATATATGAACTTTTACGTTGGGCTCATCAAAACTTGATAAAATTTCTGCTGTTTTATCTTGGCTGCCGTCAGAGCCAATTAATATCATCAGTTTATCTTGTGGGTAATCAAGGGCAAGTAAATTTTCTACTCTAGCTTTGATGCAAGACTCTTCATTGTAAGCGGCTATTATTATAGATACAGGAGGAAGGATTTTTTTGTCTACAATTCTGCGTTGGTGCTTTTTCCAAAGATAGCGTGTATCGCTAATAGCTTGTTTTAATCCACTAAAAACAACCAAAATAAGTGGGTAAATAAAATAACTGTAAATAATAACAGCCAAACTCAACCAAAAAATTATTACCATTATAAAGATGTATCCTTGTTGTTTTTCAAATATGGCCTTGCCGGAATACCTAGCATAGTTGAACCGCATTCAGCGTTCTTTGTTAGCACTGCGTTAGCACCAATTTTTACATCATTTCCAACGTTTAATTTTCCAATGACTTTAGCTCCAGAACCAATAAATATATTGCTTTGTAAGCAAGGAGACTTCCCCTTTTCATCACCAATGACAACGCCACTTTCTAAAGTAATATTATGACCGCCAATAACTTTGGAATTAATCACAATACCTACGGGGTGCATAATAACAAAACCAGGTAAAAAATTTGCTCCGCTACCGATAACACAACCATTGATGACTTTGTTTAACCATTGAAAAAAATAGGCGACTAAACCTAATCGGTGTGTCGCACACCAGCGCATACACCGATAAATAATATTTGCACTTGTGCCATCAGCCATCAAAATTCTTAACATGCTTACATTAGCACCATCTTCGGCAAAAATTTGTTGCTTGCGCTTTAAATCGCTAATTATATTATCCATCAGGTATTATTGGTCCACGTTCACTAAAGATAATAACTGTTCAGCATTGTGCTTCCACTGCCGTTCGTTTTCAATATAAGCTCTAGCATTTAGTCCTACTGCTTTGTGAGCTCGTTTATCATTAACAATTTCAAAAACTTTATCGACACATGCTTGTCTATTATTGGCAGGAAATAACCAACTTGTTTCATTATCTTTTACGACTTCTGCTATAGGGCTAAAGTCAGGAGCAACCATGCCTTTGCCCATCGCCATAAATTCAAATAACTTCATCGGTGAGCCATAGTCATTTGAGTCAGGTAAGATGCCAAAATCCATGGCTGACAAAAAAGAAGCTATTTCTTGGTGTGGTACTTTTCCGGGTAAAATAACTTGTGATTCAACACCTGCGGCAATAGCCCTATTTTTAATGCCTTGGAAAGCAACACCATCACCAACCAAAAGTAATACTAATTCAGGCTTTTCTTTTAATCGTTCACACACCAAATCAACAAACCAATCAATACCATGCCAATGAACGAACGCACCAACATAACCAAGCACTATTTTGTCTTCGATGCCGAGTTTACTTCGTAAAGCTAAACCAGGGTCATCATCTATGATAAATTTATCGAGGTCGGCACCGTTAGGCGAAACAACAGAATTCGCAATTTCACCGTAGGCTTGCTCAGCTACTGCTTTAAAGCGCGAAGAAATAAAGACTAAACCCGTAGCATTTTTAAAAATCCAGCTTTCGATTTTAGCAGCTAACTTCTTAAACGTTAATAAACGCACTCTTTGAACTTGGCAAGAGTCGTTAATTTCTAACACTATGGGTAAATTATGGCGTTTTGCCCACCAAACGCTGGCAAACATAAATAAAGAATAACGCTCGTAAATAAGGTTAATGTTTTTTTCTTTTACGGCTTTTCGTAAACGTATTACCGCGACTAAATTGAAAGCAAGCTCGAAAAGTTCGAAAACAAATTCTGGTACATGTTTAGTGAGATCAGAAAGTATAGAAAAGCTACTTTTTTTAGTCGACGCTTGGTGAACTTTTTCTACAGTAGCGTTTGCTTCTTCAGCCTCAGGCTCTGCTCCCGGTAAAGATAATATAGCAACATGATTATTTAATTGCCTTAACCCTTTAACCACACCACGAATATGAACACCTTCGGCACCACGACCGCGGGTTCTATGATGAAATAAAATATTCACGTTCAATTACACTCCAATGCTTTTAGGCTAAACCCTTGGGATTGCCAATAGGGGATTAATGTTTCTAAAGCTTCAATACTACGTGAATCATCATCATGAAATAAAAGAATATCCCCTGGCTCAACAGGTTCATCAATTAAACGCTTCACTATTTTAGCTGGTGGCTCTTTGAGAAAATCCATAGAGTCACGACTCCAATGCACGGCGGTGATTCTCAGGCGAAATAATTGAATTAGCAACTTTATATCCCATCTACCCTGAGGGGCGCGAAATATTCCACAATCTTCATTAGTTAATTCTTTTATAAGGATGTTTGTAGAAATTATTTCGTTAATTTTGTCAGATAAAGATATTTTATGGAATGCCGGATGAGTATAAGTATGATTCGCAATTTTGTGACCACGGTTGTGTATTTCTTTGATAATTTCGGGATTGTTCTTAGCACATTGGCCTATAATGAAGAACGTAGCTTTAACTTGATATTTATCTAACAAGTCAAGTAACGTTTCCGTAATACCTTGAACAGGGCCATCGTCAAAAGTTAAATAAAGTGATTTCGACTCTTTTTTCCCATCAATCAAAAATAAGCTATTGGGTAATAGTTTAGATCGAATGAAATACCTAATTTTATTGTGCATTAAACTTCGGGTCCGTCGAAAAATAAATTCTTATATGAACATTGTAACAGTAATTAAACCTTTGCCAATATAACTTTATTTTTCAAATGATTTATTAACTGACAGTAACTCAATGAGTTGACGTTTATTTTTTTCCCAAGTAAATTTTTTACCTTGGTCCTTTATTTTATCTTTGTCCCAACGTTGGTTTAATAGGTAAGTTAAACCATTGGCTACGGCTATTTCACAGCGTACTTCAATTAATTTGCCACAGCTCTTTTCGTTTACTATTTCAGGTATTCCCCCCACTTTTGTTGCCAATACGGGTGTTCCACAAGCCATAGCCTCTAAAACAACATTAGGAACCCCTTCGTTATAACTAGGTAAGGCTAATGCTTTAGCATGAGTAATAAGTGCGGGTAACTTATGATGTTCAACAGAACCTAACAACTTAACTTTATCAGTAATATTAAGGGTTTTTGATAATTCAGTAAGATGCTTTTTCTCTATACCAGAGCCAGCAAAAACAAGGGTTAATTCGGGATAATTGTCGCAGATACTTGCAAAACCTTTAATAAGTTCGGTTACGCCTTTGTCATGTTTTAAGTTTCCTACATATAAAAGGTAATCACCACTTAATGGTGCTTCTGTTGTTACACCGAACTTTTGATGATCAACACCATTGTATATCACCGATATTTTTTCACGTTCAATACCCATACATACCATTTCATCTGCTAAAGCGTTTGAAACAGAGAGAATGCCAGATGCACTTTTCGCTGCTTTCACTATTTGTTTAGCACGTGCGGGAATTTTTCCGTGCAGGTTAATGTCACTGCCGTGTACTTTAAAAAAGAAACGACAGTTAAATAACTTACTTAGCCAACTTGCGGCTACAGCTTCAGGAAAAGCCCAGCTCGCCAATATTACCTTGGGTTTTTTAGTAAACAACCACCAACCGGAGTGTAGTAAAATAGACAAAAACATAAATACGCTATAAAAACGACGGCCAACCTTAGGTAAATAAAAGTAAGGAACATATCTTAAGTGTTCAGTTTGCTTTATTTCCTTTCTATGAGAAAACCATTCAGTAAAGGCTATAGGTACTAATACACTTTTATTAAACTCGTTATCAAGTTGTGCAAATTGCTGACGGTTAAAGGTTGCCCTGTTGGGCTCCCAAGGGAGTGGAAATAAATTCGTTATTATCACCAATGATTCTTTAGTTTCCGTATTATACTTCACAAATAGTCACTCTATGCTTGCCACTGATCGTTAATGGAATGTCTTCAACCAATTCAAATATTAAATCAAGCTCATTTGCTGCATATTTATTTATTTCGTTCGTAATGCTGTTTTGATCTTCTTTCGAAAATCTATCATTGGCGATAATAAAAATATGCACTTCATCAATCTTACTCTGCTTGACTTGAAAGCGGGAAATTCCTTTGAATTCTTTAAATAAATGGGGAAACAATTCTCCAGGTATCGTTTTCCCTGAAGGCGTTTTTATAATATCTAATTTTCTACCGTCTACGCTACTCATAAGGGGGAGGGGATTGCCACAACTACATGGTTCGCTTAAAAGCGTGGCTCTATCACCATTTACATAACGAATAAGGGGCATGCCAAAATTATACAAATCTGTTATAACTAAATCGCCACTTTGTTCGGAAACCGATTTACCCTGCTCGGAAAGTGTTTCAACCACTAAGTGATCACTATTAATATGTAAGTTTTTATATTTGGTACACTCTGCCGACATTAACATGAACTCTCGGCAACCAAAGGTGTCGTAAACATTACAGTTAAAAGCTTTTTCTATTTCAGTACGTTGGAAATCATGAAGGGGTTCAGCGCCTGTTAAAATAGTGTCAGGAGAATAAACAGGAGTATTATTGTTATTGATATAACAGGCAAGCTCATAAAGAGGGTTAACATAAGACACTAGTGCCTTGGGTTTAAAAGCGCCAATATCTTTTACATAATCAATCATATTGTCTTTGTTCATCGCAAATGAATTGAGCATTTTACGATTATAAAACTTATGATAAAGGTCTGTTTTCATTGTTTTGAAAAAGGTTGGCTCGCCAACATCAGCTCCCCATAAATAAAGAGTTTTTTGTCCTAACCCTGCACCTAACCAACCATACCCTCGCCACATTACGGCTTCACGTCTAGTATTACTGTCGGTATTTAATTCAAAACTAAAAGGCTGCCCCGTAGACCCCCCGGTAGACTTTTTTATGTTATTTGAATAATTACTCGCGAGTAAGTCGTTATAATGAGCTGAAATATCATCTTTAGTAACAACAGGGAGCTTGGCAAAATCAGCCATATCCTTAATATCATTTATTGAAATTATACCGGCTTTAGCCCAATGTTTAGGGTAGAAGGTAGTATGAGTAAATGCGTGGTTTAATAATTTCTGTAATTCTAACCACTGCTGATTTTCTATCTGCTCAGGAGTTAGGTATAGATTTTTTTCATATCGGTGAATATGCGCTAAAAGGTTCTTTCCTTTAATCGCTTCATAAGCTGGCATTAATAGCTTTTGTAAAATAAACGGATACAAAGACATCTTTTTTCCCTGAGTTATAGATATAGATTTCAATTACGATATCGCTATTATGATGTATTTTATCAATGAAAACAGCAACACTATAAAGCCTATTAATTATTTGTAGATATTTTTTTACAGATAAGGATAATAGTTGCAAGTTTATCTTAAAGTCATTTAAAAGGAAGTTTTGTGTCTACTACTCTTGTCTCTGTTGTTATTCCTGTTTATAACGGTGAACAATATTTAGAAAAAACTGTTGAATCTATTTTAAATCAAAATTATCACAATATTGAGCTGATTTTAGTTGATGATGGTTCTAGTGATGAATCTTCAAAAATAATGCAGAAATTAAAGCAAATAGATACCAGAGTAAAACCTTTCTATAATAAAAATGGCGGTGTTGCCAGCGCTAGAAATTTTGGTATTAATCAGGCTAAAGGTGAGTTTGTCGCGTTTTGCGATCAAGATGATTTATGGTTACCCAACAAAATTAATAAACAAATCCCCCTCTTTAATAACCCTAAAGTTGGTCTAGTTTATAGTGGTGCAATCGCAAAATACGAAATGTATAACAAAGAGTCAAAACCAAGCTTTGACAATAAATACAAAGGTGATGTTTTTAGTCAATTAGTAAAGATTAATATGTTTACATGTTGTACTGCTGTCGCCCGAAAAACTTATTTACAACAAATAGGTGGATTTGATAATGACAGGACACTCATGGGCGTTGATGATTGGCATTTATGGTTAAAATTAGCCATGGTTTGCGAATTTGATTATGTTGAAGAGCACCTCGCTATTCATGTATTCCATGGTGATAATTATTCATTAAATGATGAAAAAATGCATGAAGCCGAAATAGTGTGTTTAAATAAGATTGAACATATAGCTAAAAAATATGACAAAACGGCAGACTGGTCGTTAATAAAGCAGCAGTTGCATATACGCTATGCCAAATCATACATCTTCTCTGGTTTATATAACTTAGGAGGTGCTACCTTTATACGAGCGCACAAAGCCCGAACCAGTTATTCGTCTTATATAAAAGGCCTTACTTTTAAATTAATTCCAAATATTGTATGGCAATTACTTCAAAAGTGTAAACGGCTTTTAACCTGAAACTTCAGGCGTTATGTAGGTCTTTTAACATGGACCCCGTAGGGAAATGGGCAATTCAGATAGCTTGATGTCCAATAATCATTTTGCTTATTGGATACTAATACGAAAAATAATTGAGGAATTACCATTGGAAACAGAAAAAAAGGCTGAAGTGATTTTGTATGGAGCATTCGATCGTCATAACTACGGTGACTTACTATTTCCTTTAATTATGGAAAGAGTTATCAGTAGGCACTTCCCAAATAAAAAGATCGAAATAGCAGGCTTAATTGATAGTGATTTATCAATATACGGGGCACCAAAAACTGTAAGTATTCACAAAGCGTTAAAGCAGAGTAAAGACGATGCCGTCATTATGCTTGCAGGAGGCGATGTTGTAGCATGTGATTGGCAATCTGCATATGGTTATTTACTCCCAACTTTTTTTTTTCCTTTCTATGAACGTATAGCTTGTCGATTCATGCCCAAAATCACAGATACACTTGTTGCAAAAATAGCAGGGTTAACATCAGCTATGCCTTTTAATTTAAATCAAAAAGATGCCGGTAAAAATAGAAAAATTATTTATAACTCTGTTGGTGCAACGGGTGTATCAAGAGTTGAAGGTAGTGAAAGTGAATATTTAAAAAAAGTTATGAATGAAGCTGACTTCGTTTCCGTTCGTGATACTTTTTCTCAAGATCAACTTATCCGAATAGGGTATGAAAAGCCTATGCTTGCTCCAGATTCAGCTACTGTAATGTCATCTGTAATTTCAATAAATGAGCTCAATGAAAAGACAAGTAACTCAACAATACAGCTAATCGATAAACTGAAAAAAGAATATTTGGTTTTCCAAATATCTCAATCACATGTAAAAGGCAAAGAAGTAGAGTTTGCTAAACAATTGAGTATTATATCTAAGAAAAAGAAGCTACCTATTTTGTTTATTGCAATAGGGAATGCTGCAGGCCATAACGATAGTGTCGGTATTAATCAAGTAACATCCTTATTAGATCAAGATGTAAATTTTGAAAGTTACGTTGGAGGAAATTTGTTTGATATTATGAATATTATAAGAAATGCTTCTTGTTATTGTGGTACGAGTTTACACGGCTTAATTACTTCTATGTCATTTGGTGTGCCGAGAGTAGGTCTATTACCATCGTTAAGAAAACAAGTGAACTATATGAGAACTTGGGATCTAGAGGATATGCCTCGCGGTATTGCACCAAACGAATTAGAGGACTCAGTTGGCATAGCTATGAATTTTACTCGTGATGAACTTCATACACTTGGAGAAAATTTAACTTCCTGTTATATGGAAAATTTCAAAAAATTATCTTTGTTAATCTAATTAGTGCAGTTATTTACCCTTATTAAATGATTAATAAGGGTAATATTCAAGGATTTGCATTATTTATTACAATCCAACTTTTAGAGCAATATAAACTAAAACAATCATAAACCAAGAGTAACCAATACATTTGTATACATTGGGAAGCGAATACAACACTTTCAATTTAGGTGCTATTTTAAATAGCCTTATATGGCTAGCCATTAACATGCCTAAATATATAAACAAGAGTAGGCTAAACATTCGACTTAAAAAGAAAGCTGTAATCATAAACCCAGCAAAAGAAAAAAATAATGTAGTAAGTATTTTGAATTCAGCTTTATAATACATCTTTTGCGCTTCAGTCGTATTATCTCCTGTTAATGTCGGATGTTTTTTGATCAAAATGTAAGAGACGAATACACTAAAAATTAAAGCACCTCCCCAAAAAGAATAACCAGGGACTCCTAGTTCACTTGCTACATGGATGTAAGAGTTGTGTGCTACTAATCCATGCTCTTCTAAAAAGTTACCCATTCCGATTCCAAAAACCGGATTATGAATCAGCATCCATATACCATCGTACCATGCTTGTAGTCGCCCATCTGCGGATGAATCTGCTGCTGATATTCCGCCAAAGGACATAATTAATGTTGCTGCAATGGGAGCCATAATAATTGAGAATAAAATTAGTTTTGCGCCAGCTTTATTTACCATAAAATAAGCTCCTACAACACCAATAGCCCCTAATAATGTTCCTCTTGAACCTGTAATATATATTCCATAAAAAAGGGCACTCAGAGTCGCCAGCATCAATAATTTTTTTAATTTCCCCTTTTCACTAAAAAAATAGGCAGCAAAAGGTATATTCATCACTAAGAACATACCTAAATCGTTCGGGTCGTTAAAAAATCCAAGGTAAGTGATGCGCATTTCTTCACGACCTACCGAGTTGCTGCCCGCCCAACCGTAACCAGTTCTTTCAGTTAAAGAGTAATTTTCGTGTTGTGAATAACCATTGTGGATCATAAGTAAAGCAGCAAATAAACTAATGTACATTAAAGATCTTTGTTTTGATAAAGAGTCTATTAAATTACTATAAAGTAGCAAAGGGATAATTGAACTTATGAGTAGTCTTTGTCCCTGTGAAATTCCGTCCATACCTGAACCATTTAAAAAACCAGAAAAAATGATGAGGGGGATCATTGAAATTAACAAATAGTGTTGCGGCAATAATGAAAGTGGTCTTTGTCCGGCAATCATCCCAATAAGGGCTAAGATCGCAAAAACCTGAATCAATATCCACTCTGAGGTTACCAGAAACATCTCATGGGCTCTTATTAGAACTGATGCCGTGTATAAAAATAAAAAGAAAAATCCAAAGTTTGAAGTGCTTTCAGTAGTAAGTTTATTTATTCTCATGATATAGGGCGTTTTGTTAAAAGATTTTTAAATTCTTTGATTAATGCTTTTTCAAATATTAAAAGGCATAAAACATAAATGCTAGAACCTACTAGAACCATTATAAGAAGTTGAAATAAAGGTAATAAGCTGCTTATTAATGTTGCTTTTAACATATCTAGTACTATAAGCATTACTAAGCTATATATTAGTGGCGTCAGGGTTGTTGTAAAGTATTTACGTAAACTCATACTAAGTGTCTTAGGAAATATATAACCAAAAACAAAAAAGGTTATTACACTACTAACTAACCATGAATACGATAACCCAATTACACCAAAATTTATGCCAAAAGAAACGGATATAGTCGCGATTAGTAATGATATAAGCATGGTATATAAAAGTAAGTTGGCTTTTCCTAAGCTTTTTATCGCAGGAGAAAACATCTCATTGCAAAAACGAAAGGGCATAGAAAGGCTAACAATGGCTATTGGGATAATTGCACTTAACCAATTTTCGCCCAATATTAGTGGTACAAATACAGAGGAAGTTGCTGCAATACCAAAAAATAACGGAAACAAAATATACGATCCTAACCTGATGCTTTTTAGTAAATAATTTCTTATTTTTGAAAGGTCATCTTGAATTTTCGAAAATGCAGGAAAGGCAACTCTTCTAATTGATGGAACAATTCTAGATAAAGGAATTGAAGCTATTACAAGGGCTATTTGATATTGCCCTAGCTCATGAGCAGTAAGAAATGCACCGGCTATAAGTATGTCGACTTTATAGTTGAGATGCCCTAACAGACTAACAATCGATATTTTACCACCAAAAGATGCTAACTCTTTTACCTCTGTAAAACTGCATTTTGGCGTTATTTTTTGTGGGCTAATAATATAGAGAATAATACTTTGAACTGAGAGCAAAATTATCTCTCCATAAACTAACGTCCATACGCCAAAGCCATTAAATGCCATATATAAAATAGAAATCGAGCACACTAACTGACTAAATATTTCCACGTATGTTGTTTTTTTAAAATCCATTTCTTTCGAAATTAGTGCAGAGGGTATAATTTGGAAGGTAATTATAAGAAAGGTGACTGCAGCCACTTTTATTATTTCTTCTAATATAGGTTTACTATAAATTTCGGCAATAAAACTTGAAGAGATAAATAGAATAATAAAAAAGGTTATATTCATTAATATAATTGAGAAATACAATTCTCTTAATGAGTTTTTGCTAGTGTTTTTAGATTGTATTACTGCTGAGCCACTACCTGAGGTAGCAAATAGCCATAAAAAACTTAAGAAAAAGTCAGCAATAGCAAATAGGCCATAATCGTCTGGTGTTAATAGCCTAATGGTCCAAAAAGTAACGAGCCATCTAATTATTTGTACTGTAATTCGGCTGATCATCACCCACTTTATTGATGAGATAACGGTGCTTTTTAATTCCATCATTTTTTCTTTAATCGTTTACGAATATAGCTATCGATTTTATATTTTTTTAATAACCGGCTAATTAAAGAATAAAGATTGTTAAGTTGTTCTTGTGCTTTTAATAAATAATTGAATTTTGATGATTTATGACAGGCAACAATGTTAAATGCTGGGTAGCTATGGTTACCAAATACTTTTTTGTAGACATTCTCGCCATATCCAAAATTTATATTGGTAGGTTTATTTTGTTTAAATAGCTGCTCAATGAGCATATAGGTCATTACAGAACCGGGGCTATGCGATGAATATTCAGGATCATACCCTGTTTCTTCATATTCAAATGTGCCATTAAACTGACTGCCAATAACGAATGCTATGGGTTTATTATTACACTCGAGGATAAAGCAACGAAGCCAGCCATTTTTTGCAATGTTTTTTTTATGCTCAATAGCTTTTAAACTATTTCTCTTGTGATAGCCAAGAGTATTGCCTTGCCAGCTTTTTGAAAATAATACATCAACATGATTGAGTAATGTTTCTACGTCTTCAGTCTGGGTATACTCTTTAAGCGTTATTTCATTATTAAATACTTCAACAAATTGCTTAACCGTTCTTTTGATATTGTATCTAACCTTACGTTTCATCGACGACAAGTAAGTGTCATGATCAGCCGGTAGAATAAGCTTACGAGCTATGTTGTTTTCAGCAGCATGTGAAATAGTATGATTTTCACTTTCTTTTAGAAATAATCCAAGCTCACTTTCACCGCTTACAACCTCAACAGCGAATAAATCAGCTAAACGTTCGTCTTTTATGTAATTAAAAACCGCTTCAATACAACTAGCTTGGCGACTATGTTGGTGAAAAAGGAAATTACTTCCGACAAGCATAATTTGTGACTGTCGAAATTTTAAAAACTTAAATAAACCTAATCGTAATTGAAATGTTGACTTGGTGATGATACATGGAACTATACAATGTATAATATTATCTTTTTTAATAATAATTACAGTTTTATGATTGTTTTTATTTCCAGGGGCATGCTCTTCTATAAATACATCAGGATGGCTTTCTAGACTTGCACCCAACTGGTTATTTATAAGATTTAGCCACTCATCTTTCAAGTTAAGTAACTCTTCGTTTTTTGTTGTTAACTCAATCTGATACACCCATTTCTCCATTGTTTTTTTTACTCGAAAATTATAACACTGTCGCTAGGCTTTAGTGGTTTTTTATGAATAAAATTTTAATTTTATGAATAACTTTACTCAGGAATATTTTCCAAGGCGTTATATTCAGCACTATATTGGTCATCGGAATTTGTTCGCAGCCAAATTTTTGTTTATAACTATCATTCAGACCTCCCATCATAAAATCATAATATTTATGATTACAATGCTCGATGCTCCATATATGCAGTGCCATACCAAGTGAAAATTTTGAATGGTTTACTTCGTCCCAACCGCATTGGTAAAAATATAAAGTCTCTTTGTCAGTTAAATAGTAATTAATAGCTATTGGTTGGCTGTCAATACAAATAGCACTGATTACTATATTCCGTGGGTTCGCTTGCCTTAATTGTTGATGAAATATTCGAAAGTCGGGGTGAAAAAAAGCACCCGTTTCACCTTTTTTTTCCCAGCGTATTTGATGAAAAGTTGATAATTTATCAATATATTCATTTTGTTTATTTTCATCGACCCAGCAAAATGTAGCTTTAATTTTGTGTAATTGGTTAAGGGAGCGTCTGTATCGTGAGCGTGTATTTTTTCTTAGAGACTCAAGAGACCAATTTGACCGTTCAATAATATACCTAGCATGACTATTATCCGTCTGAATATCATACGTTTTATTGAGTAATTTAACTATATTGCTATTTGATAATGCCGCTCGCCAAATAATTTGGTCAAATTTTAGTGATTTAAGCTTTTTTGATAATTCAGTTAACACCTGTTCTTCATAGCCAGGTGTAATTAAAATATCACAATATTCTGTCGCTATTTCAGCATCTTCCGACTCGCCTTGTGTTAACGGGTACAGCTTTGTTGGCATAAAGAAATACTTGGACTTTTGAATATAAAATGGCGCGATAGCAATAAGAGACTTTTGATCAAAAAAAGCAAAAGTGGCTAAATGCCAATTTGGTTGTGAAAAAGTAGTGAACCAAATTTTACTGAAAAGAGGGTTATTAAAAACATGACCCGTCAAGTTACTTTTTGTGACAGTTGTGGCATACACACTTAAGTGCTTTATTAACTCGACTCTGATTTTTTTATAAGTCAATATACATACCTAGTACACTTTAATTTTAGTGCTCAATTATTAGGATTAGGTAAAATCTTTGCTAAAATCATAAATAAATAACTTAAAGGCTTACTCGCACGCCACCTTGCCATTTCACAAGTTCTTTGAATGAATATTAGTAAAGAGAGCAAACCATTATATTTATATAGTATTTTCCAGTGTTTCTTAAACACATCTATTCGGCCATAAAAAATATATTGCCATTTGTTTGATTCATTACCATGGTCATCTCTTCTTAGCCATGTCAATGTCTTGGGAATAAACTTTATTCGATAACCTTTAGTCAGTAAGGAAAGAAAAAAATCATAGTCTTCAGCTCTTACTTTTGGATCGAACCCTCCGATATCTACAAAAGCACTTTTTCTTATCATAAAGCTAGATGGTACAACATGCGATTCTACTGCACTATTTTTAAAATCTAAAATAATGGGTTTATCATTGCATATTTCAAGTATACTTTTGTTTTTATTAAATACATAAACACCTGTATGGCAGCCAGCTACACTCACTTCTTTCTCTAATACAACCTGTTGTATTTCAATTTTGTTTGGTTCCCACAAATCATCTCCATCTAAAAATGCTAAATATTCACCTGTCGAATGTTCCGCACCCGTATTTCTGGCATGAGCAATGCCTTTATTCACCTTATGATCTATGATTGACACTTTTGCGCTAAATTTATTGAGGAACTGGCGAGATTCATGGGTTGAACCATCATTGACAACAATGATTTCTTTGGGAGGTACTGTCTGGATAAGTAAAGACGTAATAGCTTCTTCAATGTAATGTTCATTGTTGTAAAAAGGTATGATGACTGACGTTTTCTTTTGCACGTTATTTTTCCTTTCTCAATATTTTTGTATACTCTTGAATATCTTTTATCCATTTCTTTGCTGAAAACTCTGTTAAGGCATAGTTTCTGCCTTTTACATTTGTTTCTAATGTTTTATTTGAAGAAAGAATGTTTTTTATTTCATCAATATTTTTAGAGCATAAAGTAGTATGAGGTATTGGGTTATTAAAAATAACATCTAATCCAAAATACAATGCTTCAATGACCATTCGTGGGAAACCGTCATGTTCAGTTATTCTCAAAAGAACATGAGATGTCTTATAAAGCTTGACCATTTTATCAGACGTTACAACACCTAATGATTCTGTATTTGGTAAATAGTCTGTATTTAAAGCATTATTGCCAATGAAAATAAAATTTAATTGAGGTGTTGCCTGTGCAATCTCGAGCATTAATTTTGTATTGTATAGCCACTCTCTTCCTTCGTTTGAATAGATTAGTACCGTCTTATTGCTATCTTCTTTTTTTAGTTGTAATTCTTTAAGAGGAATTTCCTTGGCATCAAAATATAAAGGAGTGGGTGAAACCCATTGATGAGATACTATTTTTAGTGCTTGTAATTCTTCAGTAAGCCATGTTCCATTAGTCAGATGTAACCCTACACATTTTTTAATGAGGAATAATGAAATTATTTTTTTGAAGTAAGTTAGGTTTTGAAGGTTCAGAACATCAGTTCCTGTCCAGAATTTAATAACTCTGAAGCCTTTAAGTTTTATTATTAATGCAGTTTTTACAGACTCTCTAGTATTTGTTTTAAAAAAAATAACTGTATTTTTATTTGGATCAAAATTCGACAACTCTTGGTAGTTTCGGCAAATGAAAAAATTGCCTTCTCCTCTAGATAACGCATGCCATTGATCAACTATGGTATGCTCTCCAAAAATTACTATCCCACTATTTTTTGCCACTACTTCGTCCATTATAATGTTTAGCATTTATATCAATAATTGATTATATCTAACTATTAAAAAAAGGGAATACTTTGTTAAGCGTAATTATGACTAATTATGCTATTGTACGCTTTATTGTAAATATTACTTTTTGGGTTAAATATAAAATGCTGAGTATTGCACATATTGTAGGCAGTTTAGAGGTTGGTGGGGCTGAACGATTTGTTATTGATCTTAGTTGCTCACAACGGTCAACAGGCTTGAAACCGAGTATTGTTTCATTAGGTTTGGACAGTGACTTTTTAATTACTGAATGTAGGCAATTAGCGCTACCCGTTTTTGTAAGTAATAAACCTAAGCTTCTAAAATTATGGGATATTTATAATGTACTACGCCGTTTTGATGTTATTCATATTCATACTCCTTATGCCGTAAAATTTTTACGGTGGGTACTTCCATATTTTACAAGTAAAGTCATTTATACCCGCCATGGTGCGGCACCTATGAAAGCTAAACATTGGGTTAAATTGCATAAAAGCACTAAGCCATATGTAAATGCCATTACTTTTGTCTCCCAAGAAGGGGCTGATAATTTTCAGGCTAATCACCATTGGTCTGATATACCCCATGCCGTTATCGATAATGGTGTCATTATAAAACCAGTAATAAAGAAAAAGGCCAATAATAGTTATTTGAGGTTAGGAGCCGTAGGTAGAATGATCCCCTTAAAAAATCAATTGAGCCTATTAAAAGCAATTAAACGCCTAAATAAGCGTATACAAGATAAAATAGAGGTGAATTTTTTTGGTGATGGTGAGTGTTTGAATACTTTACAAACCTATCATCAAGCGAATTTAGCACATGTTAATGTTGTTTTTCATGGCATGGTAAGTGATAGAGAGTTGATTTATTCTAATATCGATGTACTAATCGTAACTTCTGAAACTGAAGGGTTATCAATGGTTATTATTGAAGCTATGGCGAACAAAATTCCTGTTGTAGCAACTAATGTTGGAGGTAACCCAAAGCTGGTTGTTGCTAATAATACGGGGTGGTTATTTGAGTACGAAGATGATGCAGTATTAGCTGATTACATAGAAAATATTTTTCAAAATAAAGAGTTAGTCAAACAGTACGGTGATTCAGCATTTAATTATATTCGTGTAAATTTTTCTATAGATACAACAGAAAAAAAATATGCAGAGTTATATGAAAGTTAATGTTAAACATAAGCTGATTTCTATTTTTAAGATTTTTATTCCTTTTTATTTTATATTTTGTTTTTTATCTTGTTTCTCTATACTAATCTTGCCGTGGTGGCCAACTTATGAATTATTTATTATTCCTAAATATGTATTATTATTTGGACCAAGATGGTGGCTACTCTTAGCTGTTTCATTATTACTTGTTTTTTATTACTTTTTAAGCTTTCATCAAAAGTGTTGGTTACCCTTTTTTATTCTTATTTCACTCAATTACTTAGGGCTAAATTTTACGAGTTTAGTGTATCCCACTGACTCTACTTCAAACGATTTCACTATTATTACTGTTAATGTTGGAGACGGTGGCAGAAAAAGTAAACTTGCTATTATTTTAAAGTATTATAAGCCAGATGTTATTTTATTACAGGAAGCACATCAAATTAAAATGGATGAGTTGTTTGATGCTACTTGGCAAAAAGAGTGTGTTGCAAGTTTATGTATTGCAAGCAAACATTCATTCGAAAACGTATCCCACTTAAGTCGTGAAATATTTAATGGGTTGGGAAGTTTTGTTGCATTTTACAAGTTGAAATATAACCACTCTATTATTAATCTTGCTAATGTGCACATGGAAACACCACGTCGGTTTTTACAGCAATACAGTCAAGGAAAGTCTTTTTTAGCTTTAGCTTCATCGATAGACGAGAACAGGGAACTCGAAGCGATTTTAATCAACTCGTGGGCCGTAAAACATTCGAATACGATTGTAGCTGGTGATTTTAATATGCCAGTTAATGAGAACCTATATCAAATGAACTTTAGCCATTTAAACAACGCTTTGAGCATAGGCGGGCTAGGTTTGAATTATACAAAATATGTAAAAAGGAAGAATAGAGCACTGTACGGTGTAGGTATTGATCACATTTTATTTACAGATGAATTTGAATTGACTTATAGTAAAGTTTTAGAGTCTGCAGGCAGTGACCATTTACCAGTAATGGCGAAGTTAAAAATAAAATAGGGGGGGGAATGTATATAAGGTTTTATTTTTTTGCTTTTTTATGTGTTTTTATTGCATTTGAATCTAATGCTTTACAAGAAAATACAATTACATTTGAAGCAACCTTAGCAGAGGGTGAACAATTTTTATTACTACCTGTTCCCAACCATGTTATGACTTCAAACTCAAAAATCAGTTTGAAAGAAAATAACTCTGTTCTTTCAGCAAAGTATTCAGTTGAAAATTATTGGCCTTCTCTCTCGGAAGGTAAGTTTATTCGTGTTTTATTAATTACACTGGATTCTTCCCTATCAAAGAAAGTAAGTTTAACTATTAGTTGGTCGGTTGCGGATAAAGAATTGCCCGTTAATTATTCATCAGTATTCCCTATGGGAATTCTGGTGTATCCTTCTATTAATTGGTTAGAGCAGTCTTTACTTCTGCATCCTAAATCTGAAGGTTTAAATAAAAAATGGTATTTAGAGCCGCAAAAAAAACACGCGCATTATGTGACTAATAAAGAACTTTTAGCTCAAAATGGTTATCTGCCAGATGCCGCGGGGCAATGGTTATATGATCGACCTCAAGCCATATACCAATTATTCATTATGTCAGGCGAAAAGGAATGGCTTTATAAAGCTCATGAACTCTCTGATTTCTATATGAAACACATTGATGAGAAAGGGCAATTTACATTAACTAAACGCTTTGATCCTAAGTATATAATGCCAAAAGGATTGTTTTATCGGTATTTATTAACAGGGGATAAGCTCGCAAAACAAACATTAGCGCGACTATATGAAAGCTCATTAAACTGGGATGAAAGTTACAATATAAATAGAGGTTTTTGGACTGAGCGTAATCAAGCTGCAGCATTGAATGCGGCTATAACTTATTGGGAAGTATCCGGAAGTAAAGAGGCACTTGATAGGGCCAACTTGATTATAGATGCAACGGTTAAAATGACGTTTGAGCCAGATAATAACTGGTCTTTAAGAGGTTGTCCACAACATAGTTATAATTCTCATGAGGGCAATGGAGATTATTCTCCCGCTTGTTCGCCTTGGATGATGGCTTTGTTAGGGGATGCTTTATGGCGCTTTTACTTGTTGACTGGTGATATTAAATCGGCTTCACTCATCGATGCATTTGGTGATTTTATTTTAAATTATGGCTTGTTTTATGGAGATAAACGAGTCGGGAATATTGTTATACCTAAATATATAGTATCGATTGAAAACCCTGAACAGGAAGAACTTAATCAGTGGACAAGTCCTCAGCATGCATGTGATGTAGCAGGTTTAATTGGGAAATCGGTATTTTTAAAAGATATAGCAGGTACTGATAGTTTTGTACACAAAATGCTGTTTACCTCATTACTTGAACAGTGCCAAGCAAGCTATACTCAGTTGAAAAAATTGAATAGAGAGAATAAAAGCAAATTATATTGGGTTTTGAAGCCTGTTAGGCGATTTTCTTGGGTTTATTCTACTACAAGTGATTTACCGTGGTTAAATGATTTATTTTCAAATTAATTTGAAAAGTATTGCTGTTCCTTATAGTAGAGTGAAATTAACCTTAACGTATATTTATAAATATTTTGATGAAAATTATTGCCCATGTATTAACTTTTTTACTACAACTAATATTAGAGTTTTTTATTCTAGTTTCTGAATAAAAACAGGTAAAAATTTACATATTCATCTGTCATCCTACTCATTGAAAAATAAGTTAAATCAGTTTTGCATGCGGTTTTCATTTTCGTATATTTTTCAGTTTTTGGTGTGAACTTAATTATTGAGTATGCAATTTCTTCAGGAGTTGTTCCTGAAAGAGGGCTACCCGCTTTGTCAACTATTTCAGGTAACCCTCCGTCATTCGCATATAAAATAGGAACTTCAAAATTTCTAGCTTCTAATGCGACCAAAGGGCATGCTTCTTTGATTAAGGTCGGTATAATAACAAAATCTGTTTGCTCATAGTATAATCTCGGGTCAGCTTTATAACCCTCTAAATATATATAGTTTTCTAATATATTCCTGTAAGGTATCTAACTGTGAGCCACCACCCACAATACATAGCTGTATTTTTGTATCATTATCTTTGTTTGTTAATATTTTCATAGCATAGACTAAATTCCATATACCCTTTTTAGGATCAAGTCTTCCTACATATAGCGCTTTTGTTGGGTTTGTTGAAGTGGTTGTTGGCGTAAAATAATTAACCTTACTAAATGTGATGCCATTGTGAATTCTTTTGGTATTTCTACCAAACAGTTGTCGATTTCTCTGCTCTACAGCATCTGATACACAAATTATATATTTAGGCCCTAATTTGAATTGCCTCATTATTTCTCGAATATACATTTTCCATTTTGGGGCTGTGGTACTTCCAATACGCTGCTCAGTTATCACCCACTGAAAGCGCTTATTTATCAACGTTAATAAATATAGTTTGAGTGGTGACTAGTATGAATGAGTACGAAAAACAACTTGATTATACTTTTTTGAATATTTATAAACAGAATATAACCATTTCCAGCTATTAGGTATGACTGTTCGTTGTTGGTAGTTTGATAAATGCTATTTGGAGTATAGCTCCGATAAAAGCATAAATGATCAATGTTTTTTGACAAAAGCTTTTCTGTAATTTCTTTAGGAAATTGATCCCACCACTTAAATAGACCGCTAGGAGTATTATAAAAAGAAAATACGGCATTTTTTTGGTAGTGTCATATTTCATTTTAATACCTTCTAATTCTCGATGAAAATTTTGATATATTTTTGAACCATAGCATTTATTGAAAATTGTTCCTTTACTCGTATATAACCTTGGAAACCAAGTTTGCGTTGTTCTATTGGATCAGCTATTAAAGTTTTGAGTGCATGAGATAACTCAGTAATCGAAGAAGGAGCAATTAAAAAGCCAGTTTCCTTATCAATAATGATCTCTTTAATTCCACCCACATTAGTTGAAATAACAGGTTTTGCCTGGGCACCAGCTTCAATAAACACTAAACCAAAAGCTTCTTCGATTGATGGTTGAACAAAAATGTCACAAGCACAAAGCCACTCTTTTACATTGTTGATTTGACCTAACAAGGTGATATTTTTTTGCAGTTTAAGATTGGTAATTTGAGTCATCAGTGTTTGCTTTTCTTCATAGGTTCCATCACCTGCAATGTATAGGTGAACATTGGGAGTTGTTTGTATTATCGATTTTAAGGCGGCTATTGTATCTTGGTGACCTTTAATGTGGCCAAGGTGACCAACGCTTAATAATGTTATTTGGGTATTAGGAATAGCTAATGACTTTCGTGTTTGTTCAATTAATTCTTTCGAAGGTGCTTCATTAATATAAGTTCCACCATGTACAACATGAGACGAATTTTTGGGAAAGTTTAAATTATTGGTTAGAAGTGATAAACGGTCATGAGATACAGCAACATATTCACTAACGAAAAAGCGAATGAGTTTGTTCACTAGATTTGGTTGGTAACGGGCTAAACTTGAGCGGTGGCACGTGCCAACTACTTTTACGTTATTTATAAAACTCGCTATACCTGCATATAACTGACTTGATTCACAGTGAGCGTGCACTAAATTAATGTTGTTTAATTTAATCAACGTGCTAATTTTAAAAATAAGGCGGCAACTTAAACCTTCTTTACGCTCAATAACTTGTAAGTTATTGATATCAATCCAGTCAACCGGTTTTGATAAACAAAGAGGAAGCACAAACACTCCCTGTAGTCTAAGACCAGAAACCGTATCTGTGAAGCGTGTAGTTCTTCCTCCCTTTCCTAAACCTTGAACAACTTCCAATACTCTTAATTGAGCAGGTAATGTCATTTAATTCCCTTGATTAACGTTATTGTTTTATCAAAAATACTTAACTAATTATTAATATATCTTATTTAGTTGGTGAGGTTAACTATGAATAATTTGCGTGGAAATGTAAAGTTGCTGATACTCCAAGGGATTTAAATTTTGGTGGAACCGCACTTTTTTCTTTGTGTTTTTGCCATATTCAAAAGAAACTAAATATGATATTCGCTGTTGTAGGTACGGTTTTCTGTTTTTCTAGGAGAATAGTTCTATATTTATGATCGTTCGGGATGCGACAAATTAATGGTACAAACGATATTTTTTCTCTGCTTGAGCAATGTAAACAATGCTATCCTAAGTTAAAAATAAATGTGCATTTAAATTGGCATAATCCCCCTGTGGCTGGATGTATTTGGACTAATTTACAATGCTTAACCAGTCGCTTAAATTCAACACAATAATTGCAAAGGAGTCTGCATGAGCATAAAAAAGGTTACCTTAGTCGTTTCGCCTCGAGATCGATTTAGTGGGTTATCTGATTGTATTGATGATATTTATAAGTATACAGAGATAGACTTATTTGACCTGATTATTCTTGATTTAGGTTATCCAAAAGCTGAGCTAAAAAAAGCTAAAGCTAGTATTGCCAATAAAGATAATGCTCGTATTGTTCCTTACGGTTCAATTATTCCGATGGAAGGTATTCGAAATATTAGAGGTGATATAGAAACGCCTTATACTTTCTTGCTGGATAATGATTCAAGAGTATCTAGCGATTGGCTACCGCCATTAATATCTACTAGTGAGTCTACTGGTGCTGCAGTGGTTTCACCTTTAACATTGGAAACAGAAGGAATAGATGGTGCTTATGTTCGTAATCATGTTTTTACTGTTGAAATTAGGAAAGTTGAAGTTGAGAATAAAGCTTATTTGATTGAGCACAAGTTATATCGACGTGAGTTACCTGAAAATATGCCTACGGAAACAATGCCAACTCAAGCTTTTGAATTACATGGTGTAATGTTTAGAACCGACATCTTAAAGTCGATCGAATTACCGAACATGACTATGCGTGAACATTTGGATATTGGTATGCAGTTAAAGGGCAGAGGAGAATTATTATTCGCAGAGCCTAAATCAATTATTTATTTTGATAACCTTGGAACAAGGGCTAAGTTCACAGATTTACAATATTTCAATTTTCGTTGGAATTCAAAAATCGGTAAATACTCTCACGATTTATTTGAAAAGCGTTGGGGCTATAAATGGTACTCTGAAGATTCTATTTATTTGTGGTGTATGCGTAGACGACTTTATTTAGTGTTGCGCTGGTTATTTTTACCAATACCGTTAGTGAATGTTTTAGATCGTGTGTTGAGCAATATTGGGCGTAGATTATTTCCTATTTGGGATCCATTAAAAGATCCTATCGGTAGCTCTACACTGCTCTATGATGAATTAGAAGATCAAAAACCAATACAGTTAAGTCACGATATAAAACTGTAAACTATATTATGAATATTCTATTGAAGGCCAAATTTAAAAATGCCGGACAAACAACCTATACCGATAAAAAATTGTATTTATCATTACAATCTAACTCGCAAAAAATAGAGCCTAATTGCATTGATAATAGCCAAACCCTTTTAAATAAAAACTTCACTGTTTGCCCACGACAAAGCACTCACCCTGAATATTTTATGTTTGTAAACCACATATAAATTATTAGGAGGTAGTGTTTTAGTTGATGATATTACCTTAGAGGTTTTGTATTTCTTCCTTGCAGTTGGTCTTACAAGGAGTAAAAGACCAATGAAGTTTGGTTTGATTAATATTCAGAGTTCCTTTGATTAATCTTTTTATTTTAAATTTTCTTTTATTGGAGGTTTTTTGCCCATCAATTTCATAACTCACTTTAACTAAAGCAGACTGATGTCTATTTGATACATGATATATTTGCCATTGCTCATTGCTTTTTTGGCTTATTACTCGCCAACCATCTGGGATTATTATATTGTCGTAGTAAGTCGGTTTGCCATCTAAGTCACTACCATCGAAATCATAAGATAATTCGATAACTTCACTTTTTGCACTATTTGCACTATTTGAACCATATCGTTTGATAACTGAATAGAAACTTACCGATGGACTCACGTGAAATGATTTATCAATATTTTCTTGATGAGTTAAAGCTGACTCATTAAACATCGACTTTAACGTTGTAGAAGAAAAGCCGACAATGAAAAGGAATGACAATATTAGGAACTTATTTGGCACAGATTGGACAGTAGTGACTGCAGCATTATCTTGTAATTTATTTTCTGTGTGAATTAAGTCCGTATCGGCAATTCTATTACCCCAGACAAAAAGTAGCATCATAAATGGGATGTAAAGATACCAGCCAAAAGCATTGTGATCATCCATTAAACTACTTTGCATATCCGTGTATTCGCCAATTAAAATTAACAGGGTAATTCTGACCCAGTTGGTAATTAAGGCGCC
>Ga0209395_1002052_pt1 | contig 27193 bp, 26 predicted proteins | sample GOMGulsemesocosm_3_FD_184635 | JGI IMG/M metagenome (GOLD analysis project Ga0209395, IMG submission 184635) | Methane-oxidizing microbial communities from mesocosms in the Gulf of Mexico - GOM9D Gulf of Mexico (SPAdes) (version 2) | ecosystem: Environmental > Aquatic > Marine > Cold seeps... | reverse complement strand
ACATGTATCTCCGCAACACTTGGTATGTCGCTGCATCAGATGAAGAGGTCACTCGTGAACCTCGCCAAATTATGGTCTTAGGCGAGAAAATCGTTGTCTATCGCACCCTCGCCGGTGACCCCATCGCATTGATTGATGCTTGCCCACATCGCAAATTACCGCTTTCCAAGGGGCGGGTCAAAGGGGATCAGATTGAATGTGGCTATCACGGCCTGACATTCGATTGTTCCGGATCTTGCGTGCGCGTACCAGGTCAAGATCGCATTCCGCCCGCGACGAACATCCACGCGTATCCCGTTGAAAGTCGTTATGGTTTGGTCTGGATTTGGATGGGCGATCCTGCCCTGGCCGACACCGATAAGATCTTTGAAATCAAGCATTACGATGACCCTAACTGGGGCATAAATCGGGGGGACGCGATCCCTTTCCCATGCAATTACCTTTATATCACTGACAACCTTCTCGACCCGTCACATGTTGCCTGGGTACATCAAAGTTCCTTCGGCAACGCCGCTTGCGAAGAAGAACCCCTGACCGTGACTGGCACCGACACCGGCGTGATCGTATCGCGCTGGATGTATGATGTTGAGGTCGCGCCTTTTTACAAAAAACTGGTCCCGTTTGAGGGCAATTGCGACCGCGAACAACACTATGAAGTACGCTATCCATCGCTGGCCTATATCAAAGCGATCTTCACCCCGGCGGGCACCGGTGGTGATGTGAATAATCTACCAGAAGGGCAATACTTCCAGATGGATAGCTATAATTTCATGACACCCATCGATGAGAAGACAACCCGCTACTTTTGGTTCCAAATCCGAAATGTTTTACCCGATGATGAAGAGATTTCGCAATATATGAGCGACTCCGTCAATTTCGCGTTTAACGAAGATCGCGACATCCTGATCGAAGTGCAAAAAGGTATGGAAAAGAAGACCACGCGCAATGTTGATCTGGCCATTGATGCCGGGCCATTGCTGTACCGCAGACGCCTGCAAAAATTGATCAATGCAGAACAGGCGGCCACGGAAACAGCATAGCCCCCGACACGCTTAGACCCAGCAATGTGGCGCGCATCTCTGGCGCGCCACATGTCACAATCACCATCGGAAGCGTTACAAATCGCATTCAATCCAGCAGGAGAAACAAATGACCCACGTTGTCGTAATTGGTGCCGGACAAGCCGGATCATCATTGGTGGCCAAGCTTCGCAATGGTGGGTTTGATGGCGACATTACGTTGATTGGCGCGGAAAGCACCCCACCCTACCAACGTCCCCCACTCAGCAAAAAGTACCTGTTGGGGGAAATGCCGCTTGCGCGTTTGTTGCTGCGTCCTGAGCAGTTTTATAGCGATAACAACATCAATTTACGTTTGGGCACAGCTGTCTCCGCTGTGGATAGTGACGCAAAAACTGTGACACTGGGCGATGATGTTATTCCCTATGATGAGTTAATCCTGACCACCGGATCTCGTCCGCACCGATTGCCTGCCTCCATAGGAGGCGCGCTGGACGGGGTGCATGTGGTTCGCGATCTTGTTGATGTTGATCATATGGCCCCCGCATTTACCAAAGGGGCCCGAGTACTGATCGTTGGCGGAGGATACATTGGTTTGGAGGCCGCCGCCGTGGCACGATCCAAAGGTCTGAACGTGACCTTGGTTGAAATGGCCGATCGGATTTTACAACGGGTGGCCGCACCTGAGACATCAGATTATTTCCGCGCCCTTCACCGCGACAAGGGCGTAGATATCCTTGAAGGCATTGGGTTAGAGCGCATTCTTGGCGAAAAAAAGGTCAGTGGCGCACGTCTGAGTGATGGCACTGAATTGGATGTCGATTTTGTAGTTGTCGGCGTTGGTATTGCGCCACGCACAAGCTTGGCGGAAATGGCCGGGGTAGAGCTTGAAAATGGGATCAAGACGGATGCCCGTGGTCGTACTTCGGTTGCCAATATCTGGGCCGCAGGCGATTGCGCGTCCTTTCCCTATAAAGAAGCCCGGATCCGCTTGGAAAGTGTACCCAATGCGATTGATCAGGCCGAAACAGTCGCCCAAAATATCATGGGTGCACAAATTGACTATGCTGCAACGCCTTGGTTTTGGTCGGATCAATATGATGTCAAACTGCAAATCGCCGGTCTGAACACCGGCTATGACCACGTTGTCACGCGCCAAACGGACGAAGGCACAGTTTCTTTTTGGTACTATAAAGGCACGCAATTGTTGGCCGTCGATGCCATGAATGCGCCGCGTGACTATATGATCGCCAAACGTCTGATCGAGGCCGGAAAATCACCAAAACCGGACGTGATATCTGACCTAGGAACCGACATGAAGTTGCTACTGAACGCATAGGAGAAACATGTTGTGCCCAAAAATATTGCCAGTATGAATCTCCTCATACTGGCAAAAATTTCACGGTTGGTGGTTATCGCTTATTTGGCTGAACCGAGGTCCCCCGGCAGCAACGCTGCAGGGATGTTTTGGTAGCAAACAGGGCGCAAGAAGCGGCGAATTGACAGCGTGCCAACCGATGTTGCCCCAAAGTTGGTTGAAGCCGGGTATGGCCCGCCGTGAACCATCGTATCGCTCACCTCAACGCCAGTTGGGAAACCATTTGCCAGAACGCGCCCTGCTTTGCGCTCCAAGATCGGCATGAACCCAGCGGCATCGGTCAGATCCTCATCATCAACGTGAACAGTGCATGTCAGCTGGCCTTCTAGGCTTAGGGCGATGGCGCGCATCTCATCCAATGTCTCAGCAGTAACAATCATGCCAAGCGGGCCGAAAACTTCTTCACCAAGTGCCTCATTCGCCAGCCAGTTCTGGGCCGTGGTCGCATAAAGATATGGCGTTGCATCACGCAGATCACATGTTGTGGTCAGAACCTCGCGCACACCATTCACGCCTGCAATGCGTTTCTGTCCGTCACGGTAGGCAGATGCAATCCCGTCGGTCAGCATGGTTTGGGCAGAGGCCCCAGAAAGCGCAGCACTGGCGGCATCGGCAAACTGGGTGGCACTGTCACCAGCCAACACAACCGCGATACCAGGGTTCGTGCAAAACTGCCCTGCCCCCATGGTCAGCGATCCGGCCCAACCCTTAGCAATTTCTGCACCACGGTTGGTCATCGCACCATTGAAGATAAACATCGGATTGACTGAACCCAATTCCCCGAAGAAGGGGATCGGTTCAGGACGCGCCGCGCAGAGATCAAACAATGCCCGCCCGCCTGCAAGAGAGCCGGTAAAGCCCACAGCTTTGATCAACGAATGCTCGACCAAAGCTGCGCCAACTTGACGGTTGCCACCCTGGACCAAGCTGAATACGCCGGGATCAATATTGCATTTCTGTACCGCGGCCAGAACGGCCTCTGCGATAATTTCACCGGTGCCAGGATGGGCGCTGTGACCCTTTACAACTACTGGGCACCCTGCAGCCAATGCCGCAGCTGTGTCGCCACCCGCGGTAGAGAAAGCCAGAGGGAAGTTTGAGGCGCCAAAAACGGCAACAGGGCCAATCGGACGTTGAACCATGTGCATGTCAGGGCGCGGCAGTGGCTGACGATCTGGCAAGGCGGCATCATGGCGACGATCCAGATAATCATCTTGCAAGATGTGCTGTGCGAAAAGGCGCAATTGGCCAGTTGTACGCCCGCGCTCGCCATTTAGGCGTGCTTCTGGCAGGCCAGTTTCTTCACAACCAATTTGGGTGATCGCTTCGGCACGAAGTTCGATTTCATCGGCAATCGCATTCAAAAAATCCGCGCGAACCTGCCGGGTAGAATACCCATAGCTCCAGAACGCATTCTCAGCAGCTTCAACAGCTTTATTCACGTCACTTACCCGCCCAATGGCGAAATCGTGGGACGCCCCAGATGCCGGAGAAGACGTAAATGTTTCATCACCCTCAACCCAATTTCCTGCGATCAAGTGTTTTCCGTGAGGCTCAAACATTTCAGTTTCCTTCGCTGCCCAATGGGCGTCAATTTAATTTATGGATATTGTATCCAAAAATTTTGCGGAGCGCAAGAATGTCATTTTGCAACCGCACGAAAGGGATGGTTTATGTGGTTTGCTCTTTCTCAGCCGCACGGTTCGCGGCAACCATTTCAAGCAGTTGGTCTTTGGTGCGCATCACATGCAGGGTCAACAGTTTACACCCAGCTTCAATGTCGCCCTCTTCTGCAAGTGACAAAAGCAGGCGATGTTCCTCTTTTGCGGATTCGCGCTGCTTCATCACGCTTAAATGCATACGCACATAGCGATCAGAATGTAGGTTAACCCGCTGCAACAACTCATCGGTCAACTTGCGCTTTGCCGCCGCATAAAGCGCCGAGTGATACTGAAAGTTTAACTCGCCCCATCTTGCCACATCATCGATGTCATAAGAATTTTCCATTTCATCAAGAATGGCACGGCACCGCGCGAAATCTGCGGCAGTCATTTCTGGTATCGCCCGGCGGAACAAATCCACTTCTATCAAGGCGCGCACGTCAAATATTTCGCCGATTTCACGTAACGAATGCTTAATTACTGTCGCGCCGCGATTGTTGGTGAGCTCAACAAGGCCTTCCGCATTCAGACGTTTAAGCGCCTCGCGGATTGGCATGCGCGACACATCATATTCTTCGGCAAGCGCTTCTTGGCGAATGGTTTGGGCTTCCACCATCTCACCGCTCAGAATACGTTTTCGTAAATCGTCCGCGATGACATCAGGAAGACTTTGCCTCGAAATGATGCGCTTTCCTGTCATAATGGGGCTCTCAACTAGAATTGCATTTTGGATACAATTATCATCTTGCCTTTGGTTTTCCAAGTATAACATGCCCGAAAATCAGCAGGAAAAGCGTTAGACGTCGCCCTAATGATATTGTATCCATTATCCACAACTGCAAGAGGGACATCAGTTCATGAACACATCTATTAAAATTGAACTGAGCGAAATTCGTGCTCTTAGCATTAGAATATTAAGCAAGGTTGGCTATGGCGACGCCCACGCACGGGCCATCGCCGATATGCTTTATACTTGTCAGCTGGATGATTGTCAGTCTCACGGCTTGTTTCGCCTGTTTATGTGCAGCCAAACAATGCAGGCGGGAAAAATTGATGCTCATGTTCTTCCCACACTCAGCGACAGCGAAAATGCGGTGCTGCACGCCGATGCTTGCGGGGGGATGTCCCTGCTGGCGATTGACAGCGCCATGCCGAAGCTTATTGAAAAAACGCGTGCACATGGGATTGCAGCCCTTGCGGTCAATCGCTGCTTCCACTTCTCAGCACTTTGGCCCGAGGTCGAACGCCTGTCCGAAGCTGGACTGGCAGCAATGGCCATGGTGCCAAGCCATTCTTGGGTCGCACCTGCGGGCGGTACGCGCGGCAGTTTGGGAACAAACCCATTGGCATTCAGCTGGCCGCGCGCGGGCAAAGATCCATTCACCTTTGACTTTGCGACCAGCGGCTTTGCCCGTGGCGAAATCGAACTTTACAAACGTGCGGGCAAGCCCCTCCCAGAAGGGGTCGCCATTGACAAAGACGGCAATCCCACCACCGATCCCCAGGCCGCAATGGATGGCGCGATGCTGACATTTGGCGGTTATAAGGGTTCGGCCCTCTCCATCATGATCGAGCTGCTGGCGGGGCCATTGATTGATGACATGACCAGCTTAGAAAGCATGGAATTTGCCGATGGTACAGGCGGCGCCCCTTATCACGGCGAGATCATTATCGCTTTTGATCCAAATCTTTTCAGTGGCGGAAAAGTTGCACAAAATGATGCCCGCGCTGAACGCCTTTTTGCCGATATATTGGATCAAGGCGCGCGCCTACCATCGCAACGGCGCTTTGCGGCCCGCGCACGCAATTTGGAACGCGGTTACGTTGAAATTCCACAACAATTGCATCAAGATTTACTGGCACTGCTTGATTAAAATACGTGACCTTAAGTCACTTGGACGGGCCTATCATTGAAGGCCCGTCCAAGCTGATCCACCCGCTGGAGCGATTGCCCCTAGAAACGCTCAACCAAGGAAAGATACGGAAGTTTTTGGCGCGATCTAACCTCTGGCGTTAGGTGGGCAGTGATAATTTCCGATTGAAGGCCCGCCACGGCAATACTTTGCCCGATCGGATCAACACAACGACTGAGCCCGGCATATCCATCCTCGTTATCAGCAGCGAAATTTGCGTAGGCAATGCTAATGCCATTTTCGAATGCTCTGGTCGGCACAAGAGTTTCCACAACGAAATTCCATTTACCCAACAATGCTGTCGGGACTACGATTAACTCGGCACCCTTCATCGCCAGTCGGCGCGTGTTTTCAGGGAATTCAACATCATAGCAAATGAGACACCCACACAATATGCCCTTAATGGTAAACAGGGCATCTGAGGTTCCCGCGACAAAACAACTGGCATCAAAGCCCGGAGGAAAACAGGTTTTTTGGTAATTCCCAAGCATTTCACCATCCGAGCCAAAGACCAACATGCTGTTGTGGATGAACTGACCATCACGTTCTGGATAGCCATAGGCAACCGCAATTCCATACCGCAAAGCAAGGGCAGAAACAGCATTTGCAAACGGACCATCCACTGGTTCCGCCAATTGTTTTGAACGTTCGGCAGTAACGTAACCCGACAGAAACAATTCGGGGCAGACCAGTAAATCAGCCCCCATCTTTGCAGCCGCCTGAAGCGCACTTTCCAGCTCCTCAATGCGCGCCTCTGGTGACATGGTTTTCGCTGACGCCTGCAACATGGACACGACCAGCGTGTTCTCTGATTGATCTAGCGCGCTTTGTTTCATTGTAATTTTATCCACCGTACACCCCTAAGAGTTTTGGAAGTGCCAAGGAAAGAGCAGGCACAAACGTGACGAGCAACATGACCGGCAATGCCACAAAAAGGATCATATAGATCGCAGGCATGACGGCATTATGGATCGGGACCTTTCCGATCCGACAGGCCATATAAAGAATGGGAGCCACCGGCGGGCTGTTCGCACCGATGACAACGGAACAAGCCACAATTGAGGCGAAATGCACCGGATCAACCCCGACCTCGATCATCAACGGCATGAATAAGGGAGCGATCACGACAGTCACCGATAGATCATCCATGATCATTCCAACAAAAATCAGGAACAGGTTGACCAAAATTAGAATTAGAATTGTGTTGTCCGTTAGCGAGCTGACAGCGCGTGTCAGATCTTGCGGCACACCTTCGGCCACCATGATCCGGCCAATCATAAACGAAAATAGCAGGATGAGAATAATGGTACCGGTGGTTTCACCTGCCTCAATCAGGCTTCGACGGAACTTTGCAAATGTTAGGTCGCGATAGACAAAAAAGCCGATCAAAATCGCATAGGCAAGGGCCACGGCGGCGGCTTCTGTCGGTGTGAAAATGCCGCCGTATATACCTCCCAAAATTATAACCGGCATGGTGAGGGCGGGAATGGCCTTAAACGTAACTTTCAGCCGTGTTTCACCACTGTTTTGCTGCTCCAAAGCGGCACGGCGTTCTGGCGTATCTTTAAGCAATTTTGAGGTCATATATTTATTGTAAGCAATCAATCCCACCATCAGCAGAAGTCCGGGAACGGTTGTGGCCGCAAAAAGCGCCGTAATGGATTGGCGGGTGACAACACCGAACAGGATCAGCGTGATTGATGGCGGTATCAAAATGCCCAAAAGCGACGACAACCCCAACAGTGAACTGGAATATCCCCTCGGATACCCCCGCTCCGCCAGCGGATCGATCATGATTGTCCCAATGGAGGCCACAGCTGCGGTTGCAGTGCCCGAAATTGCGCCGAATATGCCCGAGGAAAGAACCATTGCCCCACCCAGACCGCCCTTGCGGCCATTAAGCGCCATGGCCATGAAACCGATCAGCCTGCTGGCGACCCCACCACTTTGCATCAGATACCCCGCAAGCACAAAAAGTGGCAGGGCAAGAAGGATCACGGAGTTCAGGGATCGAAAGCCCTGCAATAACAAGGTCGTGGTTCCAACATCGTAGATCCAAACGAGGTAACATAAGACCCCAGCGAAGCTCCAGGCAATTGGAATTCCGAAGACCATGAGGAAAATAAGAATGGCGATTGCGAGAAGAGGTTCCAATTTTCGCTCCTTAACCGTGAGACGTTTTGAAGAATTGAGCGCAAGCCTGTACCAAATCGCGGACAGCATAAGCTGTCGTAAATATTGCACCGGCAATAATTGCGGATTGGGGCAGCAAAAGCGGTAGCGACAATGCGGGCGTCGTTTGTGGACGTTTTATGGAAAACGCCAGCATGTCATTGGCAAGGCTTATAAAAAACATCCCGAGAACCAGCATTATCAGCGCGACAATTAGATTATGGGCCGCAATAACCTTGGGGTTAGTCAGGCGCATAGACAGAAAATCTACCACCAGATGTTCACGGTTGCGCGTCGCCAGAACTGCACCACTCATATAGAGCCACATTGCAGACATTGTCGCCAGCTCAAGCAACCCAATAACCGACCATCCAAACACGCGCGAAATGATCAGAAAAAGTATGATCACTAAGACTGCCAAGTTGGAGATTATGATGATTGCGTTTAGGAGCTTCAGAAACCCCCGGTCGATCTGTTTCAAGAATTCAGCCATATGCCCCCCTTAAAGGTATCTAGGGCGGAGAAACCAAATCCGCCGCCCTAACAAAATCAAGCGTTACTGCGCCCGTTCACGAATAAGATCCATGATTTCCTTGCCAACATCAGCTTCCATCTGAGGCCAAACTTCGGCCCGAACTTTTGCCTGAATAGGGGCAATTTGTTCTTCAGAAAGTTCGAAATATTCCATCCCGGATTCAATCGCCAGATCGACATATTTCTGGTCTTCTGCACGCGCCGATTCAAAACGGGCGGCCATGATTTCAACGGCTGATTCCTCGATGAGGGTCCGTTGTTCTTGCGTCAATCCAGCAAGCGTTTCGGAGTTTGCCAACAGGTTACCCGTTACAAAGATATGTTTTGTACGAACATAGTAATCCAACACATCGCGGAAATATTCATAATCCCAGTAAATGACATTGCCGGCATCGCCGCTCACAACACCTGTCTGTATGGATGTGAAAACTTCACCCCAGTCGATTGACGCGGTTTGATATCCCATGGACTGCAGGATTTGTGGAATTGGGAAAAGTGGCGGTGTACGAACTTTGATGCCCTCGGCGGCTTCCAAACTGGTTGCGTAAGCACCACTTGTGGCGACCCCGGCGAAACCTTCGGGCCATGCGCCATAATAGGTCAGCCCAAGATCGTTGAAGACAACATTGAGGGTCTCATTCACCCATCCATTCGGTTTATAGGCAGTAAAGGCTTCTTCCCACGACGTTACCATGTAAGGCGTGTTGAGAATGCCGATCCGCTTATCATATGACGTGGATGGCCAACTGATCATCAGATCAACTTCGCCCGCAACGAACAGGTCAAAAACTTCAAGCTGCCCGCCCAGTTCATTCTGATAGAAAATATTGACGTCCAATTCGCCGTTGGACCCCTCTTCAATTGCCTGAGCCCACGCCGCCAGCGCCTCACCTGATGGCGAACCAACCGCACCAGAGTCAGTAGCAATTTTAAGCGTGGTTCCCGCGAACGCAGGCACTGCAGCGATACTAAGCGTAAGAGCAGTCGCCCTCAGTATAGTCTTCAGCATTTTCATTCCTCCCTTCAAAATATCCGGACATAACGCCCGTTATGTGATATGCATAACATGCGTTATGTGATATAAAGATGTCAACAATTTTAAAAATGAAGGTCGCCAAAATTGGAAAAATCAAAATTACCCACAGGAGACGCGCAGGACAAAACCAAGCTTCAAAAAACAGATTGGGTCCGGGCTGCACGGAAAATATTGATAAATGAAGGCGTTGGGGGGATGTCTCTGCGAAAACTGGCGGACGACCTCAAAGTCACAACCGGTGCATTCTACTGGCTGTATAAAAACTTAGGCGAGCTGCATGAAGACCTGCGCTGTGATTGGGAAGTAAACAACAACGCGCCGTTTAACCGAATCTTTAGTGGTCAAATCGATGACTGGAAACAGGCCTATATGCGATATGTCAGAGCCTTAATTCTTGAGACGGAGTATGACCCAGCTTATGATAATTCCATCCGGAACTGGGCCAAATCTTCGATAGAAACCTCCGAAGTATTAAAGCGGGTTGATGCGCTGCGCATCAGGCAACTTATCAAACTTTACAAAAGCTTAGGCTATGATGACAAACGTGCCTTGATAAAAGCGAACACAACATATTATCACCAAACTGGATATATTTTGATGGAACCGAACGACAGCATTGAGGACCGATTGGAAAACGTCCCCTATTACGCAGAGCTGTTCACCGGCCACACGCTGTTCCCAGACCCAGATGATGTGGAATCCATTCGCAAAACCTTGTTGGAAGCGTAAGCACACAAGGCGGATACGCCCGTTGTTAAAACCTGTTCGCGGAGAAGGCATCCAGTGGCATTGCCGCCGCCTCCCCATTGACCAATGATGTCACCAGCTCGGCCGTCCCGGCGGCCTGCGTCAGCCCCAAATGCCCATGCCCGAAGGCATAAATGACGTTGCTGGCACTGGGTGCTGTGGAAATCACCGGCAGACTATCGGGCATGGAGGGGCGGAACCCCATCCATTGCTCTCCACCTTCTGTTTTCAACGCCGGGAGGAACTTCGCCGCTTTTTGCAACAATATCTCGGAACGTTTGTAATTTGGGGCACGTTTTAGCCCCCCCAATTCAACAGCACCGCCGACACGGACACCCCCGGCAATTTTTGAAACAACAAACCCATGACCGCCAAAGGTCAGATGCGTTTTAAGGTCAAACGCGCCAGCAGGGAGGGTTGTGTTATACCCTCGTTCAGTTTCCAGCGGAATTTTATCACCAAGGGTTTTCGCAAGGTGATGTGACCAGGCCCCAGTTGCCACGACCACCTTATTGGCGCGCAGTTCCCCGCTGGCAGTGACTACGTGAACTGTGCCCTGCGTTTGAGACAGGGATTTAACCTCGGCAATTTTAATCACACCGCCACGTTCAACAAAATTCCGCGCGATATGGTTGGTCCATTTCGCCGGGTCGCAAGTGTTCATCCAATTTGGCGTAAAGCTCGCATGGGTGAAACGTGGATCAAGGCCGGGTTGGATCTCTGCAATCGCTTCCGGGCTTTCCAAAAGGTTAAATTCAACGTCATTTTCCCCACGCAGCTTCCAACCGGGCAGGCTTGCTTTATATTCCCGCTCGCCCTCATAAAGCTGAAGTTGACCATCACGTTGCATCATTTCTTCGCCGTTGACCGTCTTAATTTGACGTTCAAGCGCGACCCGAGATACGCTCATCAATTGGGCCTGCGCCGCAAGCGACGCTTCATACCGATCCCGCCAGCTCGCACGCCAAAACCGCAACATCCATGGCGCTATTTTCAGGGCATAGGACGGTGGAATTGACAGCGGGCCAAGGGGATCCAACAACCATTTCGGCGCGCGGCGCATAATTCCCGGCGTGGCAAGTGGAACAACATCGGAAAACGCAAACGCACCGGCATTCCCTTGCGAGGCTTCCGCGGCGACGCCTTTGCGATCAATGACTGTGACAGTCCGGCCTTCGCTTTGCAGCTTCAAAGCGATGCTTAGCCCGACGATCCCAGCCCCGATCACAATGATATCGTGTTGTTTGCTCATGTTATTCCCCAATAACTGCCCCCGTGTTGGGGGATTTGCCAAGGCCTAGGCCTCAGCTCAAAGCACAATCCCGTCTTTGTATGGATCACGGTCATCGAAGATGAGCTTGCTCTCAGCCACAACAAAGGCCTGCCCGGTGATTGTCGGAATAATCCCGCCATTCGCACCCGGCTGGTAGGACAACTTATAATGGCTTCCAATGATGCTCTCTTGGGTAATCTCATCGCCCGCAGCAAGCTTGCTATCGGCCGCAAGACAGGCCAAGCGCGCAGAACTTCCTGTGCCGCAAGGTGAACGGTCATAGGCGTCATCGGGACAGAGCACAAAATTGCGACAATCCACGCCTTCACGCGTCGACAATCCCTGGAAAACCACATGGTCAATCAGCTGACCGTCTTCACCAACAGCCCCCTGCGCATTCGCAGCTTCACGCAGCGTGATCGCAAGATCTGTCAAGGCACGGATATTACCTGTCTCCAACGGGATTGGGCTTGGATCAACGATAAAGAACCAATTGCCACCATAGGCAACATCGCCCTTAATCACCCCATGGCCTTTGACTTCAACCGGGAAAGCACGATGAACGCGGCGGCTTTCGATATTTGTAACGGTGACGGTATTGGCATCGGATAGATGTACCTCAACCACACCAGCAGGCGTTTCGATTTTATGGCTGCCCAGATCAATGCGCCCCAAATGCGCCAACGTCGCCGCTAGGCCAATTGTGCCATGTCCGCACATGCCCAATACGGCACCAGCTTCCAGATAGATCACGCCCGTAACACATTCCGGATCTGTTGGTTCAACCAACAGCGCGCCAACCATCGCAACTTGGCCGCGCGGTTCAAGCAGGACCGATTGGCAAAATGCCTTATGCTCAGTTGCAAGCTTTTGCGCGCGCTCCGCCAATGGCCCCGATCCAAGATCAGGGCCGCCGTCGAGGATCACCCGTGTAGGTTCTCCGCCAGTATGGCTATCAATTACATGCACTCGGCAATAATCCCGCCTTGTTTTTCCCATTCCGCAAACCAAGTCTGAAACAACCGGTATTGCTGCTCACAATAGTTACGCTGCGCGTCACTAAGTACATCTGTTTCATTGAAATGCAGGCGATATTCTTCTTCACCATTCATGACGAGAAGATGTTTGTAGAACAAGACAAGATCTGTGCCTTCATCAAAACTGGAAAGAACAGATAGGGCCTCTTCCAATTCCAACGCGCGCAGACGTGCTTCTACATGTCCTGCAGCCGCTTTTTTCGACAGGCTGGCCAGCAACAAGGCCACTTTCGGCACAGCCGCGCCAATGCCAGTGATCGAACCAGTGGCGCCACAGTTGACGAACCCGTGGTATACTTCCGTATCAACGCCAACCATCAGCGTCACATCTTCATCGCGCGAAGTGATTTCTTCTGCCGCATAGCGCAGATCATCTTTGCCGCCAAATTCCTTGAAACCAATCAGGTTCGGATGCTCGGCCCGCAGTGCGAAGAACAACTCTGCGCGGGTTGCAAACCCATAAACAGGGCTATTGTAGATGATCGCAGGCACATCTGGTGCTGCATCAAGGATGGCTTTGAAGTGGTTCTTCTGCGCCGCAGGCGAGGAACCACGTGATAGAACGCGCGGGATAACCATCAGGCCGACCGCGCCTACTTTCTGGGCATGGGCCGCATGGGCTGCTGCGGATTTACTGTTGATCGCGCCGGTGCCGACAACAACTGGCAGGCCAGCATTGGCAAGGCGTGCAACACCTTCCATGCGCTGTTCATCGGTCAGCAAAGGCCAATCGCCCATAGAGCCACAATAGACAACCGCGGACATGCCCGCATCCATCATCTCTTTACCCTTTTTCACGAGCGCATCGTAATTCGGGGTACCATCCGCATTACACGGTGTCATCAGAGCCGGCATAGTGCCTGAAAAAACATTAGACTTCATTGTATTCTCCGTTGGGTGAAGATTTGACGGGTTCTTGTTGAGAAAAACCACACTGTCAGAAAATCACCTACGAAAGTGATGGATCTTCTAAGCATGATTCCCTCTCTTGGGTTTCGCTTGAACATTTACTACAGGATAATGGATCCAATATCCATTATCAATTTCAATCATTGCTAATTTCATTCATCGCCAGCCAAAATAAATAGGTAGTACAGTTACTTAGCAGCTTCCGCTGGACAAAACCCTTCGTGCTTCTCTCAAAACCAACAGCTCAAGATCAATTTGAGTTGTGTAATTTATGTTGCCAAACTCAAAAAATCCATTATAGGAAACAAAAGTTTCTCAAAGGGGATTTCAGTTCCTCCACGAGGATATCCACCCCTGCCGTAGACGCTCTAAGTTTACGGAGGCCATCAGAATTTGAATTACGTGAGAGGGCAAAGCCATGTCTGAATATGATCTGATTGTGATTGGCGGCGGTCCGGGTGGCTATGTTGCTGCAATCCGTGCGGCGCAACTGGGGTTGAAAACCGCATGTGTTGAGGGGCGTGGCGCACTTGGTGGCACCTGCCTAAACGTCGGCTGTATCCCATCCAAAGCCTTGCTGACCTCTTCCGCGAAATACGCCGAACTCTCTCATCTTGGGGCGCATGGTATTGCCGTGGAAAGTGTGAGCCTTGATGTCTCTGGCATGATCGCGCGTAAAGACAAGATCGTAGATGATCTGACCAAGGGCATCGGCTTCCTATTCAAAAAGAACAACGTTGATCTGATTGAAGGTTGGGCCTCGATCCCGGAAGCGGGCCGTGTTTCCGTTTCTGGTGACAACGTCTGTCAGTTGACTGCGAAAAACATTCTGATCGCCACCGGGTCTGAACCCACCCCTCTGCCAGGTGTTGAAATCGACGAGGTCGATATCGTCAGCAGCACCGGCGCGTTGGATATGCAAGATGTGCCTGAACATCTGGTTGTGATTGGCGCTGGCGTTATCGGGCTTGAACTGGGTCAGGTCTGGGCGCGGCTTGGCGCGAAGGTCACCGTCGTTGAATACCTCGATCGTATCTTGCCCGGCATTGATGGCGATATCGCGAAGCTGGCGCAACGTGCACTTACGAAGCGTGGGCTGAAGTTCCAACTGGGGCGTGCGGTGAAGTCTGTCGAAACGACAGATGCTGGCCTGACGTTGACCATGGAACGTGTTGGCAAAGACAAGATCGAAACCCTAGAGGCCGATAAAGTTCTGGTCGCAATTGGTCGTCGCCCGGTCACCAAGGGCCTTGGGCTTGATGTGCTTGGCGTGGCTGTAAACGGGCGGGGCTTCATCGAAGTTGACGGCAGTTTCCAAACATCCGTTGCTGGCGTTTACGCGATTGGTGACTGCGTGCCTGGCCCAATGTTGGCGCATAAAGCCGAAGAAGATGGCGTCGCCTGCGTTGAAATGCTGACCGGCCTTTCCGCCCATGTCGATTACATTCTGGTGCCGGGCGTTGTCTATACCGACCCGGAAGTTGCCTCTGTGGGTCAGACTGAGGAAGCGCTGAAAGAAGCGGGTACTGATTACATCAGCGGCAAGTTTGCCTTCATGGCGAACTCTCGCGCCCGCTCCTCCGGTGAAACCGATGGCGCGGTAAAGGTTCTGGCCCGCCCCGATGGCACGCTTTTGGGGGCCCATATCTGTGGCGCACATGGTGGCGATCTGATTGCTGAGCTGGTTCTTGCGATGGTCAAAGGCGCAACCGTTTCCGAAATCGCCGCCACCTGTCACGCGCATCCCTCCATGGCGGAAGCGGTGAAAGAAGCCTGCTTAGATGCGCTGCAACGCGCGATCCACGCATAGGGGAACAATCATGAACGTGCCATTGCTTCGCCCTCGCCACCCTGAAAAGGCCCATAAGCCTGACAATGCAATCGCGCGTAAGCCAAAGTGGATCCGTCGCAAAAAGATTGAATCCGCTGAATACTACGAAACCCGGCGTTTGATGCGTGACCACAATCTGACGACAGTGTGCGAAGAAGCCGCCTGCCCCAATATCGGCGAATGCTGGTCCCAACGTCACGCCACAATGATGATCATGGGCGAGACCTGTACACGCGGCTGTTCCTTCTGCAATGTCTCAACCGGCAAACCCGACGCGCTTGATACCTTTGAGCCTGGACGCGTGGCGAAAGCAGTACAAAAGCTGCAATTGCGCCATGTGGTGATCACATCTGTTGATCGCGATGACTTGGCTGATGGTGGTGCGGAACATATCGCGCAAACCATTCGTGCGGTGCGCCATACCTGCCCTGATACCTCGATTGAAGTCCTGACACCTGATTTTCTCGGCAAGGGTGATGCGGCCGATTTGGTCTTCGCAGCCGCGCCAGATGTGTTCAATCACAACCTTGAAACCGTGCCGCGCCTATACCCAACAGTGCGTCCTGGCGCGCGTTATTATCAGTCTTTACGACTGCTAGATGATGCAAAACGCAGAAACCCTAGCCTTTTTACTAAATCTGGACTTATGGTGGGGCTAGGCGAAACCGCCGAAGAGGTGCGTCAGGTGATGGACGACCTACGCGCTGCAAATGTCGATTTTCTGACGGTTGGGCAATATCTGCAACCCACCGCCAAACACCATCCGGTGGATCACTTTTGGACACCGGATGACTTTAAGAAACTGGAACGAGCGGCCCGTGCCAAAGGGTTTTTGGGGGTCTCAGCAACACCTTTGACGCGCTCGTCGTTCCATGCAGACGAAGATTTTGCGGCCTTAAAAGAGGCACGTCAATTGAAACTGGCCGCAGAATAATAAGAAACGCAACGGGAGGACACCATGGAAGCGTTATCAAATCTAGTAGGGAACATAAATGGGATCGTATGGGGACCAGCAATGCTGATCCTGATCCTTGGAGTAGGATTTTTTCTTCAGGTCGGCATGAAATTTATGCCGATCCTGAAATTGGGCACCGGTTTTAAACTGCTGTTCAAAGGTCGTGAAGCAACAGGCGAGGGCCAGATCAGCCCGTTCAACGCGTTGATGACATCACTATCAGCCACAATCGGTACGGGTAACATCGCTGGTGTTGCTACGGCTGTATTCTTGGGTGGGCCTGGCGCTTTGTTCTGGATGTGGATGACCGCACTTGTCGGCATGGCAACCAAATACGCCGAAGCCGTTCTTGCGGTGAAATACCGCGAGCAAGACGAATTGGGCAACTTTGTTGGTGGCCCAATGTACTACATCAAAAATGGCCTAGACAAAAAATGGTACTTCTTGGCACCATTGTTTGCTGGCTTCGGCGCGATCGCGGCTTTCGGCATCGGTAACGGCGTACAGGCAAATGGCGTTGCGGCAGTGATGGAAACCACGTTCAGCATTCCAACATATGCAACGGGCATCATCTTGATGGTTCTGACGGCTGCCGTGATCCTTGGTGGGATTTCCCGCATCGGTTCCGTTGCTGGTAAACTGGTTCCATTCATGGCGATTGCTTACATCATCGCAGGTCTGCTGGTTCTACTGATCAACATTGGCACCTTGGGTTCTGCTGTTAGCCTTGTCTTCACACATGCTTTCACACCTTCCGCTGCTGAAGGCGGTTTTGCAGGTGCGGCTGTTTGGATGGCGATCCGTTTCGGTGTGGCACGTGGTGTCTTCTCGAACGAAGCTGGTCTAGGTTCAGCGCCTATCGCGCATGCTGCGGCCTCTACTGCTGGTCCTGTAAACCAGGGCCTGATTGCGATGCTCGGTACATTCATTGATACCATCATTGTATGTTCTATCACTGGCCTCGCGATCATCGCATCTGGTGCATGGACATCAGGTGAATCCGGTGCGGCTCTGACGTCTCTGGCGTTTGAAACATCCCTGCCAGGTATCGGCGCATACTTGATCGCGATTTCACTGTCGATTTTTGCCTTCACCACCATTCTTGGTTGGTCGTTCTATGGCGAAAAATGTGTTGGCTTCTTCTTTGGCGCCAAAGCCCTGATGCCTTACCGGGTGTTGTGGATCATCGCGATCTACTTCGGTGCGACGGCCGATCTGGGCTTCATCTGGCTGTTGGCAGATACGCTGAATGCTATGATGGCAATCCCGAACTTGATTGCACTCGCGCTGCTTAGCCCGATGGTCTTCAAGCTGACCCGCGAATTCTTTGCATCTAACGGTGCAACTGAAGGTAGCACTCTAGCTGATTAATTGAAATATCGGGGGCTGGCATCGCTGGCCCCCAGATAACTTGAATTCCAAATCTGAATTTCAAATCTGAGGAGATGACAGATGGCGACTAAAATTTTACTTCCGATTGATCACACTGATGATCAGTCTTGGAAGAAAGCCCTGCCAGTAGCACTGGAACAGGCGAAGTTCTATGGTGCGGAACTTGAAGTGATTTCGGTCATTCCCGAAATCATCCTGCTGCCAAACCTGCCCGCGAACTATGGTGCAGGCGCAAAGGACCACGTCACAGGCGTTCTGCGTCAAATCCTTGACAGCAACGGCGCCAAAGACACTACCGTGCATGTTGAAGAGGGCAGCGTTTACCGCGAGATCCTGAAGTTTGCACATGCTGGCGGCTTTGACATGATCATAATGGCATCCGCCAAAGGTGATTTCCCGAACTACGAAATCGGCCCGAACCTCGCTCGTGTTGTGCGCAATGCGCATTGCTCAGTGATGATCATTCGTGCCTGATCAGCCTCTCTGTGTCGCCCTGCGGGGCGGCGCAACCCCATATTGGTAGAACCCAATATCTGAAAGGAGCCTCACGTGAACTATCTCGAACCAGCCCGGGTAACTCCGACAGCCGAACTTCATAGTATCGCCCCTGCCCTTCAGAAAAACCTGACTCGGGAAATTATCGTATTCCTACCTGATTGCGCACAATCATCTGACGCACAGATGGTCCGTGAGGTTTTCAGCGCTGCCAATGATTTGGTCCCCGGCGCACCCTATCAACTTTCCGTCCGTTCTCTGTCTGCACCCGTAGATAATGATCCGCGCAAATGGCGTCGTCGCAGCTGTATTTTTCCCGGTGATCTGCAAACGCGATGGCTGGTAGATGAAACACAGCGCAAACGCCTACAGCAAATCTTACATCTTTCACCACGCACCACCCTTATTGGCGGCGCAGTTTTCCTGCTTGCAGCCAGTGGCCTTGGCAACCATCACAAGCTTGCCATTCATCGCAATTTCTTAGCCGCCGCAACAGAAGAAAACCTGCAAGAACTTTCCCCAGGCGTGCAACACGTGAAATCCGGCACCATCAGCAGTGCGGTCAGTTCTTTTGCGGCTTTGCCGATCTTCCTAGAAATGATCCAACAAGACCAAGGGCATTTCATCGCGGATGCCCTGACCGAATACCTTGGCCTGTCGCAAAGCCACAGCAATCCATCAAAAGTTTTTCTCAACCTGCAACGGCTCGCCTGTGATGACACATTGATTGTCACCACCCTGAAAGCCATGCAGGACAATATCGAAAACCCACTGCGCATACGGGAACTTGCTGGCATTGTTGGCGTTTCCACCCGCCAACTCGAACGCCGCTTCCAAGAGAAAACAGGCGCAAGCCCCTTGCCCGCCTACCGTGCATTGCGCCTAGAACAGGCGCTTCAATTGCTGCAACACACCAGCCTGTCTTTGGCAGAAATTGCACTGGCCACGGGTTTTGGTACACGCTGTAACCTGACGCGCTGGTTCACCAAAGAATACAACAGCAGCCCAAAAAATCTGCGCAAGGAAGCTTTCTCTGGTGAGACAACACAGGGTTACGCTTAAGTGCTTACGAAACTCTGAAAATCCTCGGCCACACTTTGCGCCGCCGTGTTAAGCAACATTTTCCCATGATCCACACAGGCAAGTGCCGAATGTGATCCCACGCGCCCGTCAGGAAAATCGCGGCGGTGTTCATCGGGCGGGCCGTGTTTATCACCCGCATGGGCCTTGATGAAATCTTGTGTCAATTTCCGGGGTGGATCTGTGGCATCGCCCGGCGCAATCACCCGATGGGTCGCCTGTGTAATCGCAATTTCTGACGGCGTTGCGTGCATGCCCTCCCAATCGCCATACCAATCACGCCGCAAGACATTCACCGGCTCAAAATCCCACCAGCTGCGAATACGAATATCGGCGTCACAGGTTTCAGCCGCCGCCCGCAACGGCGCAAGGTTCGCACCATGACCATTAAGAACATAAATCTTTGAAATCCCCTGGCCGTGAAGACCTGCAAAAAGTTCCGTCACCATCGCTTCCCACAGGGATTCGCTTAAAGACATCGTGCCCGGAAAGCCCATGTTAAAAGGCGCAGGCGCATAGGACAACGTCGGGGCGACCACCGCATTCGCCAATTCAGCGGCCCGCCAGGAAATCTGCTCCGAACAAATCGCATCCGTCCCGATCAAGCCCATGGGCCCATGTTGTTCAACCGATCCCGTCGGCAAAATGACCGCAGGTTGATCCGCGAAGTGAGCTTCGGCTTCCCGCCAAGTCATCTCAAGCAAGCGCATCAGCTATTTTCCTTCATATAGGCCGCAAGCTTTGGCAAGTAATCTGCATATTCACGGGCCACAGCGGGCAACGCCGCAAGATCTTTGCGATACTTCGTGATCTCATCCGGCCAGACAATCGGCAGCCCCATGTGTTTTTCAAAACTCGCAATCCATTCAAAGGTAATCGCAAAGCCGCAATCACAAAGGTAAAGTTGATCCTTGGGCAGGCCCGCATCCGCACGCAAACTGGCCAAAACCGCAAGGTGGCGCGAGATCACTTTTCCACCTTCGCTCAACACATCCTGTTGCCGGTTCTCCGGTTTAATCTGGCCAAATAACGCGCGCAACGCAGGTTCAAGCCGGGTGTCATGAAATCGGCCAAGCGCCCGTGATTTCGCACGCAAGGCGACATCGTCAGGCAACATAGCGGGAGATGGACTTGTCTCGTTCAAATATTCTGCAATCGCCTCAGAATCCGTCAACAGAAGATCGCCCTGCACCATCGCGGGTAGGTTTCCAGAGGGCACAATCTGTTTATACTCTTCTGATCCATACCCACTAGGCGGGGAAACTTCTTGCCAATTCAACCCTTTATGGCGCAACAAAATCCGCAGTTTCGCACAATATAGGCTGACTGGAATCGCGTATATTTTTAGCATGTTACCCCCATAGAAAAGACCGGCGTGTTATAATACACGCCGGCCCATATCTTACCCAGTGACTTAAAGAAGCTGCCATTTACGGCCAAGTTCCTCAAAGAAACCCTGTTCTTGTTTCAGGCGGATCCAAGTGTTCACATAGTTGATCCAAACCTGATCTGCCTGCGGCAAAAGCATCGCGATTGGCGTTGGCGCACGGGCCTCTTCCACGGGAACAATCATCATCTGGCTGTATTGTGCGACCAATTTATTGGCCTCAACATTGGATGTGATATGCGCATCGGCGCGCCCAGACAGAACCTCTTGGAAATCACGCGCAGGGGCCTCAACAATACGGTGTTCCGCATCGGGGAAGAATTCCTTCACTTGGGTTTCCTGGGTGGTGCCTAAAGTTGCGGCAACGGTCACGTCAGCCTGATTCAGGTCTTCCCAAGTATGGAAGCGATCGGCATTTGATGTCAGCACAAGCGGCACAGTCGCCAGAGAGAAATAGCTGTCAGAATAACCTGCGGCCTTCGCACGCGCTGGCGAAACGGAGGCAGAACCGGTCATGTGATACTGGCCAGATGTCACACCACTGACCAAAGTTTTCCAATCAGTTGGCACAAATTCGATCTCAACACCAAGGTCGGTGGCAAGCTGTGTCATCACGTCAATATCATAGCCACGATAGGAATTGGTCGCGGGGTCGCGCATGCTCATCGGGTTCCAATCGCCGGTGGTTCCGACCTTCAGAACGCCTTCAGATAGGATCTCTTGCAAAGCAGATTGCGCTTGTGCGCCCGTCGTTGAATGCAAGGTACCCGTCAGCGCAATAAGCGCGGCGGCACATGTAGTGAAAAATTTCATCGTCATCTCCTAAGTTCGCAGCTGATTTCACAGCGTTGCCTTTCTTGAATTACATTGCAAGAAAATAAATAAATTGCACAGCAGTTAATTTTCTGTTTCGCTAGACATGCGTTAACAGGAGAGTTGCATGGAAACGGCCACGACCGATACCCTGATCGGGATCACAAATTTGTCAAAATACTTCGGGCCGTTTCAAGCCTTGAAGAATGTTTCCCTCACCGTTGCTCCTGGCGAGCGGGTGGTTATTTGCGGCCCTTCCGGATCGGGAAAGTCTACGCTTATCCGCTGCATTAACCGCTTAGAAAAGCACGAAGAAGGCGAAATTATCGTTGATGGCACAGTGCTTAACGATACGCGAGAAAGCCTAGATAAGGTGCGTGCAAACGTCGGAATGGTGTTTCAACAATTCAACCTGTTCCCGCATCTCACCGTGCTTGAAAACCTTACTTTGGGCCCACGCCGCGTGTTCAAACTTTCCGAAAAGGAAGCCCGCGAACGTGCGCTTGGATATCTGGAACGCGTGCGTATTGCCGATCAAGCAGACAAATATCCGCGACAGCTTTCCGGCGGCCAACAACAGAGGGTCGCCATCGCGCGTTCCCTTTGCATGGAGCCGCGCATTCTGCTGTTTGATGAACCAACCTCCGCCCTTGACCCGGAAATGATCAACGAAGTTCTCGACGTTATGGCCGAACTTGCCAGCAGTGGCATCACGATGGTTTGCGTCACCCATGAGATGGGCTTTGCGCGCCGAGTGGCCGATAAAATGGTCTTTATGGATCAGGGGGAGATCGTTGAGGTCGCCGACCCTGAAACCTTCTTTACCGCCCCCAAAAGCGAACGCTGCCAGGATTTCCTGCAGAAAATCCTAAGTCATTAAGGAGCAACCCATGAAACGCTTTCTGACGCTTGCCCCTATGGCATTCCTTCTATCCGCCTGTTCTGGCAACTGGGGTTGGTATGTGGTGAACCCCACCACGACCTCTGGCTATAACAACCTATATTTCATGATCAGCGGCGCCTGGAACACAATCTTGATGAGCCTCACCGCGATCTTGATTTCCGTCGCTGTCGGCCTGCTTGTCGCCCTGCCCGGCCTGTCGGAAAAACGTGGTTGGCGCAATGTGAACCGCGTCTATGTGGAAATCGTGCGCTCTGTGCCGATCTTGGTTTTGATCCTCTGGGTTTACTATGGTTTGCCACAGGTCACGGGCATTACCTTGAACGTCTTCTGGGCTGGCGTCTTCGCTTTGGCCCTATCTGACAGTGCTTTTCAGGCGGAAATTTTCCGCGCGGGCATTCAATCTATCAACAAAGGTCAATACGAAGCCGCGCATTCCGTTTCTCTGAACTACACCGACACCATGCGCTTTGTGATCTTGCCCCAAGCGATCCGCCGTATCCTGCCCGCTCTTGGCAACCAACTGGTTTATATGATGAAAATGTCATCGCTGGTGTCTGTTATCGGCATGCAAGAACTAACCCGCAAAGCCAATGAACTGGTGGTCAGCGAATATCGACCCCTAGAAATCTACACCATCCTCGTTCTGGAATACCTGGTTCTCATTCTAATCGTTTCCTCAGGCGTACGCTGGCTGGAACGTCGAATGAGCGATGACACCAACTAATTATTAAGGAGAGCCCATGTCTGCATGGATTGATATGATCTCGGACGAAAAAGCCGATGATACCCTGAAAAAAGCACTTGATTTCGCGCGTACCCCACATGGCACCGTGGACAATGTGATGCGCGTGCATTCCTTGCGTCCGCAAACCATGAACGGCCATGTTGTGCTGTATCGCGCCTGCCTGCACGACGATAGCAACACCATTCCAATGTGGTTTCAGGAGGTCATCAGTTCCTATGTTTCGACCCTAAACACCTGCCCCTATTCCTACGCCAACCATTGGTCCAATGCTCGCCATTTGATCGGTGATGACACTCGCGCAGATCAGGTAGAAGCCGCCCTAAAAGCCCATCGCCCCGAAGATGCCTTTGAAGGGGCGCAACTTGCTTTGCTGCAATACACAGAAAAGCTGACGGTGAACCCCGGTCGAATGGAAAAAAGCGATGTGGATGCCTTGAAAGCCGCCGGTGTGCCAGATGGTGAAATCTTGGAAGCCAATCAAATCATTGGATATTTCAACTATGCAAACCGGTTGCTTAATGGCCTAGGTGTGACCACCGACGGTGACACCGTAGGGTATTATACTGAAGAATAAACTTGCGTCATGATAAATAAATTGCATATGCTGCAATAAATTGCACATGATTCAACAGGAGGCCCCCATGGGTTACGCAGAAGCAAAACAGGTCGAAAGTGACATCATCCCGGTTGTTGATATTACCGCCCTTCGCGATGGCAGCGACCCAATGGCGGTGGCCAAAGCCCTGCACGCGGCCAATACCGGCCTGGGTTTTATCTACATCAAAGGTCACGGTATTTCGGAAGACCTGATTGATGCGGTACGCGCCAAAGCCTTTGAATTCTTCCGCTCTGATGATGCGGCAAAGGAAGACGTTCGCATTGATGCCAGTCACCGTGGTTGGTTGCCCCAAGGCGGCGCAAAGATGCAAGACGACGCCAAGGCCGACCTGAAGGAAAGCTTCGTTTGGGGATACCAAAATGATGCGGGCACCCTACCAGATGATCACGCATTACGCGGCCACAACCAATGGCCCACCGCCATGCCAGAACTGCAAGATCTCTGCATGCAATATTTCACGGCAGCCCATGGCGTTGCGGAACATCTGATGCAGGGTTTCGCGATGGGGCTTAACTTGGATAAGGATTTTTTCCTGCAAACCAACGATGCTCCCCTGTCACGCAATTCCTTCGTTTACTATCCCGTGCAGGAAGAAAGCGCTGGCAAAGATCAATTCGGCGTCGGCCCGCACACAGACTTTGGCGTTCTCACCGTGTTGTGCCAAGATTCCGTTGGCGGCTTGCAGGTTGAAAACATCGACGGCGAATGGATCCAAGCACCACCAATCCCGGGCACCCTGATCGTCAATGTTGCCGACCTTCTGAACCGCTGGACCGACGGCGCGTATAAATCGACGCCGCACCGGGTTGTAAACAGCTCTGGCAAGGAACGCCTATCGCTAGTGCTGGCCTATGATCCGAACCCCGAAACCAAGATTGACGCGAAAGACGTGTTCGGCGCGGACTACACCCCGAAGGAAGCCCCCATCACCTGCGGTGAATACCTGAACTGGCGTTTTGCCAAGGCATTTTCGCATAAGAAAGACTGATATGAGCACCTCTGCCACCCCCCGTGAAGAGACCGGAATAGACGAGGCCATCGGCGCGGCTCTGCGCCAGATGCGCCGGGGGCTTGGTTGGTCTGCCAGCCAACTTGCCGCCAAGGCTGAAATCTCTGCCGCGATGGTCAGCCGCATCGAAAATGGTCAGGTTTCACCCTCGATCAGCTCACTTTGTGCATTGGCAGAGGCACTTGACGTTCCACTGGTCAGCCTGTTTCGTGAAACCGCCAGCAAGCATGCGGATTACACGTTGGTCCGGGCGGGCGAAGGATTGAAATCCACCCGGATTTCCCAAGGCCACAGCCACGAATTCGTCAATCTCTCTGTCCACTCTCGCCGCGACCTACAGTTCGAAGCCAAACGTGTTACCCTGGTTCGCCAAGACGCCCAGCCCCCAACATATGTCGGTCATGGTGTTGTTTATATTCAGGTTTTAGACGGTGAAGCAGTGTATCGTTACGGCGGGCAAGACTTTACACTACAACTTGGTGACAGCCTGTCGGTTGACGCTGAACTCAGCCACGGGTTTGTGAAAGTTATCAGCGAAACCTTCACCTTCCTCACAGTACAGGCAGAACGCAGATGAGCATGGGTGATCGCGAACATGACCTCTCCGAAGGCTCTATTGCCGGGCATTTTCGCACCCTCGCCATTCCCGCTGCCATTGGGATGGTCTTCAGCACACTTTATAACGTCGTTGATATTTGGTTCGCCGGTCTGATCTCAACCGAAGCCCAAGCCGGCCTCGCCGTTGGATTTCAAGCGTTTTTCATCACCATGGCCGTTGGTTTTGGCCTTGGGGCCGCGATGGGTGCATTGGTTGGAAACGCCCGTGGTCGTCGCGAAAGCGTAGAAGCACGCGCGTTGGCTGCCCAAGGCATTAGCTATGGTGTATTTGCCTCTGTCATCCTGATGATCGCCGCCGTTTGGTTCGGCCCACTACTGATCTCGCTGGTGTCAGAACCCGGCGGCTATCGCGTTGCCGGTACACAATATTTCAAATGGCTCATCTTCGCCCTGCCAGGGTTTCTACTCGCCTATGGTGGCAATGGTATCCTGCAGGCGCGCGGCGATTCCGTGACCTTACAACGCGGTTTGATTGCTGCATTCTTTGCCAATATCGTCCTGAACCCGCTGCTGATTTACGGCATCCCCGGCATCTGGAATGGCATGGGCTTTAACGGCATCGCCCTCTCCACCGTAATCAGCCAAACCGGCGTGATGATCTATGTTCTTTGGCGCATTTTGGGGCGCGATATGATGGTAGGCCTGCATCAAAGCGAATTCGTTCCAAACCTTAGTAAATTTCGCGAAATCACAGCCCAAATGTTACCAACCAGCTTTGCTATTATCGTTATGTTTGCCGGTGGGTTTGTCGTGCAATTCGCGCTGAAGGGTTTTGGGGAACACGCGATTGCCGCTTACGGCATCGCCCTTCGGGTGGAACAAATCCTGCTGTTGCCTGTGCTTGGCATGACCGGGGCCCTTCTGCCGATCGCCGCACAAAATTTCGGTGCAGGCCACCCTGGCCGTGTGCGCGAATCCCTGTTCTTTTGCTGGAAACTTGGCTTCCTTCTGATGGCAATTGCTTGCCCAATGCTCTGGTTTGGCGGCGGCTTCGCCATCTCCCTATTCACGGATAACCCAGATGTTATCCGTGTTGGTCAAAGCTATCTGCGCGTTGATGGCTTCATCCTGCCTATCTATATGATGTTGTTTGCAATCAACTCCCTTTTGCAGGCTCTAAAGCGCCCAATTTGGACCCTTTGGATCGGAATTTACCGCCAGGGGTTTGGCGTCGCTTTCTTCATCTGGATCTATATCGCCGTGCTCGATTTCAATGTTTGGGGCGTCTGGTTTGGCATCGCAACCAGTGTGCTAACAGGTTGGATCGTCGCAATGATCGTCGCCGAACGCGTCGCACGGGTGGAAATCGGCGGGCTATGGAAACCCCAACCATTGGGGGTGCAAACATGATCCCGTTACAACGATCTCGCTCCATTTGCAAAACCGTCACCCCTATTCGACCTCCGAATGGCCGACACCATCCTTCACAAGAATTCTCAGCGCGAAAGTAAACAGCCTATGCCGAATGCAACGCCAATCATCGACGCCAGAAATATTGATAAGTATTTCGGTTCTTTTCAAGCTTTGAAGGATATCAGCTTGACCGTTGATAAAGGGGAACGTGTGGTGATCTGCGGGCCGTCCGGGTCTGGGAAATCCACCTTAATTCGTTGCTTTAACGGGCTTGAAAACCATGACGGCGGGCAATTGACCGTGGATGGCATCG
>Ga0209395_1002050_pt1 | contig 27215 bp, 24 predicted proteins | sample GOMGulsemesocosm_3_FD_184635 | JGI IMG/M metagenome (GOLD analysis project Ga0209395, IMG submission 184635) | Methane-oxidizing microbial communities from mesocosms in the Gulf of Mexico - GOM9D Gulf of Mexico (SPAdes) (version 2) | ecosystem: Environmental > Aquatic > Marine > Cold seeps... | reverse complement strand
CAGGTGAGCGAGCATGTGTATTTTAGTGCCAATGCTTGTCAGCAAGGATTAGCTGCGATCAACAATAACGCAACCATATTATGCGATGTTGAAATGGTAAAACAAGGCATTACCAAGCGGATGAATAATTTAACAACACGTTGTTATCTTAACGATTCACGGGTACCTGAGTTAGCTAAACAACGCGGCGAAACTCGCACCATGGCCGCATTAGATTTTTGGCGTGACGAGCTCGCTGGCAGCATTGTGTTAATCGGCAATGCGCCAACCGCGTTATTTAGATTGCTCGAAATGATCCGCGCTGGTGCCGGCAAACCGGCATTGATCATCGGCATGCCAGTTGGTTTTGTTGGTGCGGCCGAATCGAAACAAGCATTGTGGGATAGTCATCTTGAATTGGGCATAGAGTGTATTACTTTACTCGGCCGCCAAGGTGGCAGTGCCGTGACCGCCGCGAGTTTAAATGCTTTGTTACGTTGTTCAATTGGTGAATTGTACTAATGGTAAGGCGTGCTAAAGAGTTGCCACTTGAACAACAAGACGCCGTGAATCCATCCATGGAGGCTCTAAAGCAGCATCTCGATAATTGCTCCTGCATTATTCTAATGTATTACATCCATGTAATAACATGCTGCTCAAGCTTGTTTTATCAAATCCCAACTCTTTCTATCAAGTTAATGGATTCAAATTGCGAAAGAGAGGACTATAATGGCTGCTAACGCGCTAAACCTTAATATATCAATCGATGTCATAGGCCTTGGTGTTAGTGATGAGGCGTTATTAAGTCCTGCGGCCACAGCTGCTATAGGTAGCTGCGCGGTAGTTATTGGATCGGCGCGCCAACTTGCCACCATTAGTCACTTGCTTGAACAACAGCAGCAAATCCTGTTGCCAAAACTCAATGAATTAAAGCAACTGCTTAGCCAATATTCAGCAAAATCAGTGGTGATTTTAGCCTCGGGCGATCCACTGCATTATGGCATTGGCCGTTGGTTAGTTAAACAAGTTGGCCGTGCGGCACTTAATTTTCATCCGGCGGTATCGAGCATTCAAGCCGCGTGTCATCTGCTTGGACTGTCGCTACAAGATGTTGAAGTATTAAGCTTGCATGGGCGTAAGGTCGAAAAAATTCGCCGTAGTCTTAAAGCGCAGCAACCATTAGTGATCTTAACCGACCAACACAGCCAGCCAGCACGTTTGGCACGCGAATGTATAAATAATGGCTTTGCTGATTCAACCTTGTGGGTGGCTGAAAACTTGGGTTATCCACACCAAAAAATGCGCCAGTTTAGTCCACAACAATTACTTGATGATCCTAAATTAGTGTTTGATCCACTGCATGTCACCGTGATCGATGTACAAGGCGCTGGCATCAGGCCGCAGTTTCCGGGTTTTGACGATGCCCTATTTATTACTGGTCAAGCCGATGGCAAAGGCATGATCACCAAGCGTGAAGTACGGTTGATGATCCTGTCTTTATTAGCGCCAGCGGTAAACGATGTTATTTGGGACGTTGGCGCTGGTTGTGGCAGCGTCGCCATTGAGTTGGCCTATTGGCAGCCGCGCGCGACAGTTCATGCCATCGAGCACCATGCGCAGCGTCTTGAGTGTTTAACGGCTAACCGCGATAAATTTGGGGTGGTCGATAACCTCAAGATTATTGAAGGGCGCGCGCCAAGCCAATTAGCCAATTTACCAATAGCCAATAAGGTCTTTATCGGTGGCAGTGATGGTGAATTAGCACCAATATTGCAGCAAACGTGGCAACAATTACCAGCGCAGGGCATGTTAGTCGCCAGCGCAGTCACCGAACAAACCAAGCAACAACTCATTGCGTTTAGCGATAAGCTTGGCGACAACGCAATGATTGAAACAATGCTGCTCGCGGTCAGTCGCGGTCAGCCGTTGGCGGGGCAATTAATGTATAAACCGAATTATCCGGTGACCTTGTTCAAAATTACTAAGTTAAAATGAAAAAGTTAACATGAGCAAATTAGGAGTAACGCTTGAACGGTAAATTTATTGGGGTTGGGGTTGGCCCCGGCGATCCTAAACTAATGACTCTAAAAGCCTATGAGTTAGTCAAAGAGGCTGCTGTGTTGTGTTATCTCACCGACAGTAATGGCGATTCGCAAGCTAAAACGATTGCGCTGGGCGCAGTGGGTCAATTAAACCCAAGCACGCTTGAGTTGCCCGTTATCATGCCAATGGCCAAAGATCGCACCTTGGCCAATGCCGCTTATGACGAGGCCAGCGTGCAAATATCACAACAATTAGCCGCGGGTAAGGATGTATTATTTCTGTGCGAAGGCGATCCGTTATTTTTTGGTTCTTACAGTTATTTACTCGAACGTTTACAAGGCGATTTTACTTGTGAAGTAGTGCCGGGTATTTCGTCGGTTAATGCTGCTGCCTCAGCGCTCGTTGCGCCACTGACAACCTTAACTGATTCTTTTGCGGTGGTAAGTGGTCGTCATAGTGATGAGTTTTTGCGCCAAACCCTAAGCACCTACGACAGTGTCGTTATCATGAAGGCTGGGCAATCTCGACCACGAATTTTGGCCGCGCTTGAACAGACTAATCGCAGTAATGACGCTAAATATCTTGAATACATCGGTCGTGATCAGCAAGTGATTGAGCCGGACGTTGCTCAGTTAGCGAATGAAGCCGGGCCTTATTTTTCGCTGTTTGTGATAACTCGTCGGGACAAAACTACTCGATGATTAAAATACTCAATGATTAAAATTATAGCGCTGACAGAGGCTGGCTTGGCTTTAGCTAATAAATTGCAATTGCTGCTTGACCAGCGCTTTCGTGAACAAAATAGTGATCAAAGCGAGGTGCTTTACAAACCCAGCCCTTTTACTGAAAAAGTACAGCAAGCCTTTGTTGCCGGTGATGCACTAATTTTTATTTGTGCCACTGGCATCGTTATGCGCACGTTAGCGCCGGTACTCGACAGTAAGCTGAGCGATCCGCCGGTATTAGTGCTTGATGAAGCAGGTGATTTTGTCATTCCGCTGCTTAGTGGTCATCAAGGTGGTGCCAACGAATGGGCAGCGCAAGTTGCTAAGTTATTACAGTCGCAGCTGGTAATAACCACAGCTAACCCGTATTTGGCACCGATTTATAGCGTCGGCATGGGCTGTGAACGTGGCTGCAGTGTTGAAGACTTACAAGTCTTATTAAATCAATCTCTCGAGCAGGCGAATTTAAACTTGTCGCAAATTAGTCACATTAATAGCATTGATATTAAGAGTGACGAAGTGGGCTTAATTGCATTAGCCAAGCGACTTAATAAGCCGTATTTAACCTGGAATGTTGAGCAGCTCACGACGGTTGAATCGCAACTTAGCACCAAGTCAGATTATATTTTTAGTGTCGTTGGCGTTTATGGCGTGGCTGAGTCTGCGGCGTTAGTCGACGTGATCAAACAAACTGGACAGGCAGGGGAGCTAGTCCTTAACAAACAAAAATCGGCAACGGCCACTTGTGCTATTGCCCGATCTTATCCAACAGTTAAGAGAACTTATGTGTAAATTATTTTTAATTGGTACCGGTCCCGGCAATCTCGATTTAATGACCCCCAAAGCGATGGCCGCCATTGAAGCCAGTACCGATTTGGTGGCTTATGGTCTTTATTTAGATTTATTAGGTAAGATTTGTGATGGAAAAACCCATCATGATCTACCGCTGGGTCAAGAAATTAACCGCGCTCGCTTGGCGCTTGATTTAGCGGCCAGTGGCAAAGCGACGGCATTAGTATCGAGCGGTGACATTGGCATTTATGCGATGGCAACTTTGGTGTTTGAATTAATCGATCGTCAATTGCAAGGTTTAGAAAATAGCCCGCAATGGCTTGATGTTGATATTGAAGCCATCCCGGGAATATCGGCGATGCAGGCAGGTTCAAGCAAGGTTGGCGCGTTACTTGGCCATGACTTTTGCACCATCTCGTTATCGGATTTGTTAACACCGTGGCAAACGATTAAAAAGCGCATTGAATGCTGCGCACTAGGTGATTTTGTGGTGTCTTTTTACAACCCTAAATCCATCAAGCGCGATTGGCAGCTTGGTGTTGCACGCGATATTTTACTTGAGCACCGCCCAGCAGATACGCCAGTATTACTAGGGCGTCAGCTAACTCGTGACGATGAGTCAATTACCTTAACTACCCTTGGTCAGCTCAATGTTGATGATGTTGATATGTTTACCATGGTCACAGTGGGCAACAGTCAGTCGAAGCATATCGTCAATGGTGACAAAGAGTGGCTGTACACCCCACGAGGATACGACAAAAAATTATGACAGTTTATTTTATCGGGGCGGGACCCGGCGATCCCGAACTTATCACGGTTAAAGGTCAGCGTTTGATTAACGCCAGCCCTGTGGTTATTTACGCGGGTTCATTGGTGCCGCGGGCGGTGATGGCCGACACTATTGCCAGTGCTGAGTTTATTATTGATAGTGCCAAGTTACATTTAGATCAGATCATCGAGCATATCAAACAGGCGCATCAGCGTGGCGAGGATGTTGCGCGAGTACATTGTGGCGATCCTGCGTTATATGGCGCGATTGGCGAACAAATGCGCCGGTTAGATCAATTGGGCATCGATTATCAGGTTATTCCTGGTGTGACAGCGATGGCGGCATCGGCCGCTTGGCTTAAAAAAGAGCTGACGCTTTCTGGTGTATCACAAACTATTATCATGACCCGTTATGAAGGTAAAACGCCGTTCCCTGAGCGCGAACGTTTGCCAGCATTAGCGGCCAGTGGTGCAACTTTGGCGATTCACTTAGGTGTGACCAAAATAGCTAAAATTGTTGAAGAGCTTGTGCCATTTTACGGTGAAGACTGTCCTGTTGCAGTTTGTTATCGCACCTCGTGGCCAGATCAAGATCAAGTGACTGGTACCCTTGGTGATATTGTGGAAAAAGTCAGAGCGAAGAAGTTTACCCTTACATCGTTAATCTTGGTCGGCCATGTCTTGGCGACGCAAGAATTTGATGATTCGTACTTGTATGATGCAGCGCAGCCTAATATCTTTAGGCCACCAGAGAAATAGCCAATTACCGAGGGCATAATGAGTAAGTCGAAAATATTAATTATTATCTTAGTGTTATTTTTACTTGGCTTTATTCTGCCCGAACCAATAACTATTCCTGTTGAAAATGCCACCAATAAAGATTGGCACCCCAAGACATTCTTTTATGGACCTTGGGGCACATCGGGCGTTCATAAGGGAGTTGATATTTTTGCGAAACTCGACACCCCAGTGATCGCGGCGACCAATCAATTAATCTTGTATCGGGGCCAAATAAACAAAGGCGGCAAGGTGATTGTTGCGATAGGGCCCAAGTGGCGAATTCATTACTATGCGCATTTATCTACCATAGATCATAACGCTGGTTTGCTCGTTAGTGTCGGTTCAAAAATTGCAACAGTGGGGGATAGTGGCAACGCCAAAGGCAAGGCGCCACATTTGCACTATTCCCTGTTGAGTTTGTTGCCGCTGCCTTGGCTTGCTGACAATTCAACTCAAGGTTATAAAAAAGCCTTTTATTTAAACCCAATTGAGTATTTTTCGAATAATTGAAATTTAATTAAGAGACCAATTTATCATTCGTATTAACCGTGAAAAATGATCATCTTTTTAATGTAATTACTAATCGTTACCTAATCGCTTAAGATATTGCACTAATTCAGAAATATCACCGCCATCGGCTTTGCGGAGGCCAGTGATATATGCAGTTCTTTCCTGTGATATATCTTCGAGTTTCACATTCGCCCACCTGAGCGGATTCTTTTTTAAAAGACAGATCCTAACAATATCAGTAAATATTCTTGAGTGACGCCCATTGCCATTTGGAAAGGGGTGAATTTGTACCAGTTTATGTTGAATTCTGGCGCTAAGCTCAAGATCAGAGAAATGGTTAAATTCAACCCAACATTTAGCATCCTCTAAAAAATTATGTAAGTCGACGGCAATGTTTTTAGGATCTACACCGATGTTAAGCTCTCTAACACGAAATGTACCAGCCCACGCCCAAACATCACCCAATAGGTTGTGATGAAGCGCAATAATAAAATCACGACTAAAAATAACATCTAAAGTGAGAGATTTTAAACCTGATACCCACATTTGACCCTGCAGAATATTTGCCGCTTCGACTTCGTTTAGTTGGGCCCGAGTTTGAATATGAGGCAGCTTTAACCCCACCAGATCATCTGGAGAAAGCGGGGTTGCGCCATCGGGATCTGTTGTGAGTAAACTCACTGGGATTATTCCTTTTTCCAAAGCACACGACCGCCAGCTTTTAGAAGATCTTGTTTTAATTGATTAACAAGGAACTGTTCTTTTTCTGGATTAATAACTTGTGCTTCGAGGAACATATTTTGTGAGTTTACCGATAATTGATCTTTGGCCAACTGTTCGGCACGTTCGTCTATAATTAACCCTACATCTTTCTTCGGTATTAATGCATAAGTGAAATCACAACCTAATTTTTCAGCTAGACTTTTTAGCTGATTTAGAGTGATATCGCCTTCAACTTCACGGCGTTCAAGGATTGATATACGATTTCGGCTTAGGTTAAGCCGCTGGGCCAATTGTGCGCCAGACATGTCTAGTGCCTTACGAATAGTTCGCACCCAGCCCTCTGCTGGAGGAAGCGGCCCGCCTTTAAGTCGAGTCGCAGAGTTCGCAATCTCTCTATATTGCTCTCGCACCATTGAGCGGACGGTACTTTTAGGTTTATCGATCAAGAAACTATTCATAATAACATCCAAATATCAGAGTTTAATGTCATTAGTGTATGCTAATTAGGTTACGTAAACAATATTTTGTATCCTAAATTGATTACAGTCATTTGTTATTGTAACCTATTAAGGTTACAATAATTTCATTGTGTAATTCAATTTGATGACAATGTTAGTAAATAAGCAGATTCTTGTTACTTAGCCAGTCGCTCGACCAATTCAACGCGGCGGTTAAGTTGTCTGCCAAGGTCATTTCTGTTGGTTGCGGCAGGTGAGAACGGGCCTGCGCCATGGGCTGTTAACCGTGTTGGCGCAATGTTGAAATCTTTGACTAATGCCTTAACAACCGCAGCGGCACGACGTTGCGACAGTTTGACGTTGTAGTTTGCATTGCCTTTATCATCGGTATGGCCGACGACATAAATATTGAGGCTTTTATTTTTGTTTAATACCTCGGTGATAACTTTAAGCGCAGCTGCTGATTCAGATTTAACCTCGGCTTTATCGTAGTCAAAAAATATCCCGTAAATCGACGCCTTGCCTTTTTGCTCTAGCTGTTTGGTGACTTGATCGCTATTGCTTTTAATTAATCCTTTTTGTAAGGGTTCGGTCCGTACGACCACTAGTTGGGTGCGAGTAACCGCTTTGTGATCGCCAACAAAGACCGCAACATAAGTAGTTTGGCCATCATGGCTATTTTTCATTAAGAGATAGCGAGTACGATGATAAAAATTATAAACATGATCGGCGCTAATATAATCACCAAGTTTTTGTACTACATCTCGCTTTTTACTACAGCTAGCCCTTTGACAGGAAAAGACCGTTTCAAAACCTTGGTTGGTTAGCGCTGCAACATAGTTGTGGTAGATTTTTAGGGTCGAGATGTTTTTGTTGACGTAGGTAATATGTGTGACATCACCAATAATATCTAACATTGAGAATTCTTTAGTCGTGGCATTAGGAACATCGGTTACCAAACTGACCTCGTCATAATCCATCTGTTGGTAGCGCTGAATGTAAGCGCCCGGATAGCGGGTTAATAACGAATGATCGGTTGAGTCGTCAACATCGTTACGCGCTGGTTTTTGAATCTTATTGCTAGGCTTGCGACTAAAAGCGTCAACATCGGCGGTGATTAAACCGGTAACGACCGGCTTAACCTTAATTAAGCTGAGGTGGCTTGTCGTTTTGCTTTTATTTTGGCCAACAAATAATGACAATACATAACTTGGGTCACTCTCTTTGATTGCGTAGACATATTTGGGCTTGTGATAAGAGCTGAAGACCTTAAAGAAGGTCGCCGCTTCACCAAAGTCAGCAGTGCCATATCTGCCTGCACCGCAGCTCTTATTTGAGCACTGGTATTTAATCACGAAGCCAGCCTTGCTCAGCGCTTGCTTATAGTTTTCGACCACAGCCAAGGTTGAAACATTTTTAATTAAATACTGATAGTGGCTAACATCACCAATAAATTCTTGATAACTAAATCTTTGTGACTTTTCTAAATCGGGGAAGTTATTGTCGAGTACTTTGGTTTCTTCGCCTGCGATAAACCGACTATCTTCTAGCCTGGCATCAGGATAGGGCGAAAAAAATGGTGCTGGTTGTTTGGCTTGCGCCATGGCGGCCAAAAATAGCGTTGGTATTAGAAATAATAAGTAGTTAAGCGATGTTTTTTTCATTCCAGAGGTCCCTTGCCAGAAAGTAGCAGTAAAAGTAGAGCAATAAACTTAGTTGCTGGCAGGGTTAAATACAATGTGGCAATGTGACAAGGTTGAACAATAAAATTTGGGGTAGAAGATGGGTTTTACTGAGATAAACCAGTTAGCTCAGCAATAATTGAGCTAACTGGCTTATTATATTAAGATTTTTTACAAGTCGGAATACGATCTGAATTGATGTCTTGTTGTTCCTGCTCGATGATCTCACTCGGGAACTGCGCCATAAAACAACAGCAAACATTGTCATTAATCATAGTGCGTGGCCCATGCGGATGGGCAATGTGTTTATATGGCGCATGGCTGTGACCATGACCATGACTGTGGCCGTGCGAATGATCGTGGCTGTGATCATGAGAGTGGCTATGATCATGCTCGTGATCATGGCTGTCGCTACTTTCTGGCTTAAACTCGGCATGGTGATGATGGACATCAACTTCGCCGCGCGCTAAACGATCTTTAAAGTCTGCCATTAGATTGAGTTGGCTGGATTGGCTATCAATGGTTTCGTTAATCCGCAGCTCAAAGGTATTGATCACATGATCTTGCGCGCGCAGGTAATCAGCTTTTAAAAACTCAACCTGTGGATTTTCTTGCGCTACTTTATCAACATAAGCATAAATACGGTCAATCAAACGGCCACCAAATAAGAAGTAGGGTGCGACCACTATTTTCTTAAAACCTAGCTTTAATGCCATTTCTAAACCGCGACCAACCGAGGGGAAGGTTACGCCAGAATAAACGGTTTCAGACCAGCCAAAACCGAGGTTTTCACACACAGTGCGGGTTAGTTTAGCTGCTTCGGCATTGGCTTCAACGACAGAAGTACCACGGCCGACTACCACTAACATGGTGTCATAAAGTTCGCCAGCGGCTGGTGTTTCGTTTAACCCCATTGCTTCAAGAATGCGTTGTTCAAAGGCCTTGATCATTTGATCTTCTAAGCCCAATTCACGGCCGTAGCTAATTTCAAGCTGAGGGTGTTTTTGCTGATAGGTCGTTAATACCGACGGAATATCATTTTTGGCATGAGTGGCCGCGAATAACATGCCCGGCACCGCATGAATTTTGGTGACGCCTTGCGCCAGTAATCGATCTAAAGCGGTATGAATATTCGGCGCGGAATACTCTAAAAAGCCATAATCAATCTTAAGACTTGGGTGACGCTCTTTGAGCCCTTTAGCGAGTAATGAAAACTCTTGTTCGGCTATTTTTGCGCGGCTGCCGTGACCACAAATAAGTACGCCTGAATCATCAGAAAGTGATGCGATATCTATCATAAAAAACTCCTCTTTGACGCATTATACCTTCTTCTTAAGCCTTGGCCTATAAGGCCTCAAGAAAATTGTTATTACTTTGTACAACCAATCTTTTGTACAACTAATGATTTCAACTTATAATCACCGCCATTGATCTTACACAATGCTTTTCCAGGAGTAGCAACATGCAGTTAAACAAAATTCCCGTTACTATCATCACCGGCTTTTTAGGCAGTGGTAAAACCACCTTATTATCGAACGTAATTAAGCAAGCTACCGGCAAGCGCATTGCAGTGATTGTAAATGAGTTTGGTGAACTTGATATTGACGCTGATCTACTGCGCAGCTGTCCGTTAGATTGCGACGACGAAACAGCGGCACCAGCGACTGGTGAAAATGGTATTTATGAACTGGCCAATGGCTGTATTTGCTGCACGGTTGAAGAAGAATTTTTACCGGTAATGAAGCAATTAGTTGAGCGCCGTGATGACATTGACCATATTCTAATTGAGACCAGTGGTTTGGCATTGCCAAAACCGCTAGTACAGGCGTTTAACTGGCCTGAAATCAAGCAATATTGCACTGTTGATTCAGTGATCACTTTAATTGATGGTCCGGCCGTTGCTGCTGGTCGTTTTGCCGATGATACCGACAAAGTTCAAGCTCAGCGTTTAGCTGACGAAAGCCTTGATCATGATCCTAGCTTGCAAGAGTTGTTGGAAGATCAACTTAGCGCTGCTGACTTAGTGATTGTTAGCAAAAATGATTTGTTAAATACCGACCAACGTCAACAAATTGAATCTGTGGTTGCAGCGCGAGTACCAGCCGCAGTTAAGACTATTTATATTGATAATGGCGAGATCAAACTAGACGCAATTATCGGCTTAGAAGCAGCGACGGAAGACAAGATTGATCATGTTCATAATCACCATGATCATCATCACGATCATGGTGAAGAGCATTCTCATGCCCACGATCATTTTGATTCATTTGTGATCACTATGGGTGAGGTGGATGGCGAGAAGTTACAGCAGATATTAAGTGATTTAATCAACACTAATAATATTTATCGCGCCAAGGGTTTTGCAGCCTTGCCAAATAAACCGATGCGCCAAGTAGTACAGGCCGTAGGTAAGCGTCTTGACGTTCATTTCGATCGGATGTGGAATAAGGATGAAGCTAGATTAACTCAATTAGTCTTTATCGGTAAAAACTTGGTACAGGCTGATGTTGAAGCACAATTGCAACAAGCGTTGATTGAAGTGAGTGCATAATGCATTTATTGGCGGCACAACCCGGTGGTTTCACCGATGATGAGGGCATTATTGATCTGGGCCAAACGCCGGCTCAATTAGTTATTCTAGGTGCCGCCGACAGTTCGTTAGCTGCTTTGACCACTGGCACAGCGGCGTTGCCGCCACAATATCCTAGTGTCCGTATTGCCAATTGGATGCAGCTATTAAAACCAGCGGCGTTTGATTTATACCAGCACAAGGTTTTGGATCATGCACAGGTTATCGTGGTGTCCTTGCTTGGTGGTAAAAACTATTGGCAATATGGCTTTGAGCGGCTGCTAGAATGGGCAGATCAAAGTAGTGCTAAACAGCCACGTCAGCTTATTTTTGTGCCGGGCGATGATGTTGCCGATCCAGAGTTGACCGCAGCATCAACAGTTTCTCCCGACATAGTGCAGCAAGTCTGGCGTTATTTACGCGAGGGCGGCACGACCAATATCGCCCAGCTTTATCATTTTTTGGGTGACCAATTACTGCAATTTCCAAGTCAGTGGCAGCCGCCTCAGATCTTGCCTAATTGCATGTTATATATGGCGCAAGAGCAGCGTTCTCATCAGGTAGTTAGTCTTAGTGATTGGCAGCGACGCTGGGATGGCTATTTATCCGCTGATGGCTCTCAGCCCGTAGCGGTGATTTTGTTTTATCGCAGTCATTTGCAAAGTGCCAATACCGAGATGTTCGATGGCTTAATTGCTATTGTTGAACAGCAAGGGTTAAATCCATTACCAATTGCGATTTCATCGTTGCGTGATCCTGAATCGTTAAGCTTAATTAATCAGTTATTAAGTCAAACGGACGCCAGTATTATTATTAATACTACTGGCTTTTCCTGTCATCGTGCGCCGGCCCCAGATTTAAGTTCAGAGCCTAGTTCGTTTCAATCACCCTTTGTTTTAGACATCCCTATTTTACAAGTACAGTTAGCCAGCAGCACCGAACAAGACTGGCTTGGCAGTACCCGAGGTTTACACAGCCGCGACATGGCGATGCAGGTAGTATTGCCAGAAATGGACGGCCGAATTATTACCCGCGCTATTAGCTTTAAAGCAGCAGCGCAGTATGACCAACGCTGCCAAACATCAGTAGTTAAGTATCAATTACACGTTGAACGTGCGAAATTTGTCGTTAAGTTAGCGGCTAACTACTGCAAACTAACAACTAAGCCAAATTGTGAAAAACGGCTGGCCTTAATTGTGGCTAACTATCCAACCAAAGATGGCCGGATTGGTAATGGGGTTGGTTTAGATACCCCTGCTTCAACAGTTAACATTCTTAATAGCTTGGCCAATGATGGTTATCCGGTCGCTGATATTCCAAGCGATGGCACCCAATTAATTAAAGAACTGCTGGGCGCGGTAACTAATAACCCCGATACCTTGCATCATTTACCTTGTTGGCAAAGCATCTCACTGGTGTTATACAACGAGTACTTTGAGCAACTGCCGCTGGAAAATCAGCAAGCGATTTTAACGCGCTGGGGCCCGCCTGAGTTAGATCCTAAATGCCGAGAGCAACGGTTAATGATCTCGGGTATTCGCTTGGGTCAAACTTTTGTTGGCATTCAACCTGCTCGTGGTTTTAATCTTGATCTTGCGGCCAATTATCATGATCCTGACTTGGTGCCGCCTCATAGTTATTTGGCCTTTTATTTTTGGCTGCGCCATGTTTATCAGGTCGATGCAATTGTCCATGTTGGCAAGCATGGCAATTTAGAATGGCTGCCCGGCAATGGCATTGCGCTATCACAGCAGTGTTGGCCTGATTTAGTGCTGGGACCGATGCCTAACTTTTATCCGTTTATTGTCAATGACCCCGGCGAAGGTGCGCAAGCTAAGCGAAGGATCCAAGCGGTGATCATTGATCATTTAATGCCGCCAATGGCCCGTGCTGAACTTTATGGTGAGCTGGCTGAACTTGAGCATTTGGTTGACGAATATTATCAGGCAATGGGCATGGATCCGGCGCGCTGTCAGTGGTTGCGCGAGCAAATTATTAGCGCGGTTAAGACCAGTAATCTCGGTCAAGAATTAACCGGTGGCGCCGAGCAATCGGGCGACGAAATGCTCAATCAACTCGACGCTTATTTGTGTGATATTAAAGAAGCGCAAATTCGCCATGGTTTGCATCGCCTTGGTCAAATGCCGCCTGCTGAAAAGCTCAGCGAAACCTTGGTTTCGTTATTACGATTACCACGCGGCGGCGACAACATTAGTCAGGGTATTTTGCACAATTTAGCCAGTGATCTTAACTTAATGATCGCGGGCAAGATCTTTGATCCTTTAGCGGGCGCTAGTGAAGTTTGGCAGGGCAATAAACCTCAAGTCTTGCTTAAGATATGTGACAGTAGCTGGCGCACCGAGTTTGATACTCGCGAACGGCTTGAGCTGTTAGCGCTGCAACTCATTGAAGAATATGTATTAGGTGAGCAAGACCTCGATTGCGAGCAACTGTTAAATGACTATCCGCACAGCGCAGTGCAGTTAAGGTATATCAAGCACACTATTGTCAGCGTATTAGCGCTAAGCGCCGAGCAGGAATTGTCGTCATTGCTAAAAGGTTTATCGGGTAAGTTTATCGAACCTGGTCCAAGTGGCGCGCCAACGAGAGGGCGGCTTGATACCTTGCCCACTGGGCGTAATTTTTATTCGGTCGATAACCGATCTATTCCGTCGCATGCGGCTTGGGCGCTGGGCCAAAAATCGGCGCAGGCGTTAATCGAGCGGCATTTACAAGAGCATGGCGATTACCCCAAGCAACTGGGGCTGTCGGTGTGGGGCACGGCAACCATGCGAACGGGCGGCGATGATATTGCCCAAGCTTTTGCTTTAATGGGCATTAAACCTATTTGGGCTGCTGGCTCGCAGCGGGTGATTGATTTTGAAATCGTGCCTTGCATGTTACTTAATCGGCCGCGAGTTGATGTGACCTTGCGAGTTTCTGGCTTTTTCCGCGATGCGTTTCCAAATGTCATGAAGCTGTTTGATGCTGCCGTGGTGGCATTAGCGCACTATGACGATCCTGGTGATGGCAATACCATTGCGACCAACATTAAACAACGGCGCCAACAGTTAATCACGCAAGGAATATCAAGCGAAGAAGCGCAGCGACAGGCGAGTTATCGGGTCTTTGGCAGCAAACCCGGTGCTTACGGTGCTGGTTTGCAAGGGCTAATAGACGAGCGCTGCTGGCAAGATCAAAGTGATTTGGCCCAAGCCTATATTAACTGGGGCGGTTACGCGTACACCCAAGAGGGCAGTGAGGGCATTGCGGCGCAATCGGCCTTTACTCATCAGCTGTCACAACTTGATGTCGTGGTGCAAAATCAAGATAACCGTGAACACGACTTGCTAGATTCCGATGATTATTATCAGTTTCAGGGCGGCATGACTAACGCGGTTGAGGTGCTTAGCGGGCAGCAACCACAGGTGTATCATGGCGATCACTCTAATCCGTCAATGCCAAAAGTACGGACCTTAAAAGAAGAACTCAATCGGGTGATCCGTTCGCGCGTGCTTAACCCAAAATGGATAGAGGCGATGCAAGAACACGGTTATAAAGGCGCATTCGAGTTTGCAGCAACCGTGGATTATTTGTTTGCCTATGACGCGACCACCAATTTAATTGACGATTACCAATATCAAAACGTTGCTGATGCCTTGATTTTTGAACCACAAAATCAGCAGTTTATTAAAGACAATAATCCGGATGCACTGGGCGAAATGGCCCAGCGATTGCTCGAAGCCACTCAGCGCGGCCTATGGCAAGAACCAGGCGATTATGCAGATAAGCTGCAACAGCTGTTAATTGAACTAGATGAGCAACAAGAGGCTAGTCAGTAGAATAGCGCAATTAATGAATGCAAAAACTGGTCACTTCATTAATACAATTGGCTATGTTCCCGTTAACTGTGTCTGAGTTTTTAATTTATTAAGTATCAATTAATTAAAATTTTAGACAACTTAGCAACGACCACCAAGTTCCCGCTTTAAGTTGCCTCACTATAAATGCCTGTTAGGAGAAAAATTCAGGGACGAATTTTTAGATTTCCGCGCAGGACGCGCATTGAAATCGGTTCCGTTAAGACAGGAATTTATTGAGAGATCAGCAACTAACACGGGTCGCCTTTCTTTACTTATTCTTTGGCGAAGCAAAGAAAAGTAACTGGTTTGCTAGCGCCAACACTTAAGAGTGAGAAAACATATAAAGCACATCAAACATCCGCCAGACTTAATTGGTAGCCACACTTAACTTTTGGCAAACTTAGCTACGACAACCAAGTTCCCGCTTTAAGTTGCCTCACTATAAATACCTGTTAGGAAAAAAATTCAGGGACGAATTTTTAGATTTCCGCGCAGGACGCGCATTGAAATCGGTTCCGTTAAGACAGGTATTTATAGGGAGATCAGCAACTAACACGGGTCGCCTTTCTTTTGATTACTTATTCTTTGGCGAAGCAAAGAAAAGTAATTGGTGTGCTTACGCGAAAGTTAAGAGTGAGGGAATATATAAAGCACATCAAACATTCACCAAACCTAATTTATAGCCACAGTTAACTACAACATAGCCAAGGGTATTGGCTAACCAATAATGCTAGATAAGTCGAACACCGGCTGTTGGCCGCTGGTTAGCTGTCCCGATTTAACTTCACCTAATAACGGTGCGTCGATTTGCGCAACCAAATAATCAAAGTTGGTTTGATAATAGTTCATTGGCTGTTCTAGTTGATTCGCAATCCAGCCTACTAAATTTAGGCCGTCTTTTTTAATCGCTTCAACCGTTAACAAAGCATGGTTTAGGCAACCGAGTTTCATGCCAACCACCAAAATGACATCAAGCTTGGCGGTGACGACAAATTCACTAAGCCATTGTTGGTCGTTAATTGGTAATCGCCACCCGCCTGCCCCTTCTACTATTTCGACTTGATAATCCAACGGGCGTTGCTGCCACCATGTATTGAGCTGGGCACAAGTAATATTCTCGCCTTGTTCCATTGCCGCAATATGCGGTGCAATCGCCTGTTGGTAACAAATCGGATTAATCAGCTCATAAGCTGGAGCGCCACTGCTGGCCGCTTGCAAAATTTGTGCGTCGTCATTGCGTAACCCCATTGGGGTAAGTTCGGCGCCCGCTGCAATAGGCTTGTACCCAATGGCGTACTGTCCTTGGTGCTTTAATTGTTCAAGCAATAAGTTGCAAACATAAGTCTTACCGACATCAGTATCGGTGCCAGTAACAAATAAGGAAGTGGTCAATTTTTGCTGGGCAATGTTTGAGGCAGTGTTCGAAAGAGTGTTCGAGATAGTATTAGAAAGAGTGTTCGTCATATTATTATTTTTCCAGTACCGCATAAACGACTTGATAGGTCGCCGGCAATTGGCCATTGATCCGATATTTTTCGTAACTTTGTTTAAGCACAGACAATTGCTGCTTGCCCATCAAACCACGCTTAGTGCTGGCGGTTTGGTTCGCGCCAATCGCTTTTAAGTCGCGCATTAAACTCATGACATCGTTATACCACACTACGGTTGGGCGCACTTCAAAGTGCAACTGGCTAAAACCAGAATCTGCAATAATTTGGCTTAACTGCTGCTGTGGCATAAAGCGGTTAACATGTTGATGGTTATCGACTTGTGCCCAAGCGTCGGCTAATTCGCCTAAAGTACCAGCGACTAATGTTGACATCACCAAGCGAGCACCAGGTTTTAATACCCGATGTGCTTCACTAAGTGCTTGGCCCAAATTGTGGGTCCATTGCAACATTAGACTCGAAAAAATACCGTCAACGCAATTGCTAACCAACGGTAACTGTTCGGCATCACCAGCCAACCAGCTAATCGCAAGCTGTGGATGTTGCTCACGAGCATAGGCTAACATCGGTGGTGCAATGTCAATGCCAACCAGCTGCTGGCAGCGTTGCTGTAACGCAGCCGAAAAATGACCAGGTCCGGTGCCTAAATCAAGCAGTCGCGGTAGGTTTCCTGCAATAAGCTCAATCAGGTTGTCACCGACATTACGTTGCAAAGCAGCCCCGCTGTGATAGCTAGCTGCGCTACTACCAAAGGATCGCGCAATTGATTGTTTGTTAATTGCTCCTGCAGGCGCTGATTCAATCACAGCGTCTTGATTGGGGCTTGCGTTTACGTCTAAATTAGATGCTGTATTCATGTTGATTACTCAGTTAGCTCAAGTGCTTGGGCTAATGACTGTATTAATAAATCGATATCGGTCAGTTGATGCTGGGTCGACAAGGTAATACGCAATCTGGCGCTACCGACAGCCACAGTTGGCGGTCTAATAGCCGTTAACCAAATGCCCTGCTCTCGCAACCGTTGGGCAATAACTAGCGCACGCCCACTATCACCAATAATAACTGGCTGAATCGCACTGCTCGATGGCATAACCTGCAAACCAAATTTCTTAGCCTGTTGTCGAAAGTAATTAATATTCTCAGTTAGCTTGTTACGTCGCCACGGTTGTTGCGCCAGTTTAATGCTAGCAATTGTCGCCCCAACTACCATAGGTGATAATGAGGTCGAATAGATATAATGACGACAAAAATTAACCAGATAGTCAATCACCGCACTATCAGCCGCAACAAAAGCACCCGAGGTACCAATTGCTTTTCCAAAGGTCGCCATTAAAATATCAGGGCTAATGCCAGCTTCATGGCAACTGCCAGCACCTTCGCCATTGAGGCCAAATCCGTGTGCATCATCAACCATTAACCACGCTTGATGCTGCTTACATTGTTGCGCAATTTCAGCCAAGGGTGCGCCGTCACCATCCATCGAGAAAACCCCCTCGGTGACCACTAAACGATCGGCAGCTTTAACGGCGTGTCGTGTTGTTAACTGCTGGCTCAAACTGCTGATGTCATTATGAACAAAACGGTTCATTTTAGCGCTGCTGCGAACACCTGCATCCATCAATGACGCGTGATTTAGCTTGTCTTGCACCAAATAGTCATCTTTGCTGAGCAAGGTTTCAATCACCCCGCTATTGGCGGCAAAGCCAGAAGTGTAGAGCATCACCCCGGTTTGACCAGTCAGCTCTTTAAGTAAGTCTTCAAGATATTGATGAATGGTGCCGTGGCCAGTGACGAGTGGCGAACCACCGCAACCTGCCCCGTGCTGATTAACCGCATTGACCGCTGCCAGTTTGATTTGGTCATCACACGCTAGTCCCAAATAATCATTGCTCGAAAAATTGAGATAAGCCTGCTCGTCATAACTAAGCTGGCGCTGGTTGCCGCCAGCAACAGCTCGGCGCTGGCGGTAACCATTATTGTCTTGCTGGAGTTTAACTCGCGACGCTAAACGTTCAAAAGCCATAACCGTACTAGCCGTTAAGTGGCGGCGTCGTAGAACATTTTATCTTGGCTGCCTAGTTTAACGGCATCAAGAATTGAGGCTTCAAAAGCTTCATCAGAATATTGACGACCTTGCTCGGTATTAATACCTAATTTTTTAAACAGTTGCACATCGCTTGATTCTTCTGGATTACTGGTGGTCAATAACTTACAGCCGTAAAAAATCGAGTTAGCACCAGCTAAGAAACACATGGCCTGCATTTGTTCATTCATTTTTTCACGCCCAGCAGACAAACGAACGTGCGATTTAGGCATCATGATCCGTGATACTGCAATGGTGCGAATAAATTCAAATTCATCAAGATCGTCAACATTTTCTAATGGCGTGCCTTTAACCTTAACCAACATATTAATTGGTACGCTGTCTGGATGTTGCTCAAGATTGGCAAGCGCACGCAATAATCCGTATCTGTCTTGGGCATTTTCACCTAAACCGACAATGCCACCACTACACACTTTCATGCCTGCACTGCGCACGTAGTCTAAGGTGTCTAAGCGATCTTGATAGGTACGGGTTGTGATGATTTGGTCATAATATTCTGGCGAGGTATCAAGATTATGATTGTAATAATCAAGGCCAGCGTCACCAAGCTGTTGCGCTTGCGCCGCGGTTAACATGCCTAGTGTCATGCAAGTTTCCATGCCCATGCCACGAACTTGACGTACCATGTCTAATACCACAGGCATGTCGCGGTCGTTAGGACTGCTCCAAGCGGCCCCCATGCAAAAACGAGTCGAGCCAGCAGCTTTAGCGTGTTCGGCGGCTGTAATAACCTTTTGTACTTCTAATAGTTGTTCTTTAGCAAGACCGGTCTTATTTCGTGCCGATTGTGGACAATATTTACAATCTTCAGGGCAAGCACCTGTTTTAATCGATAACAGCGTTGAAACTTGCACATCGTTAGGATTAAAGTTTTGGCGATGAATGGTTTGCGCCTGAAACATCAAATCGTTAAATGGCTGATTAAAAAGCTGTTCGACTTCGCTTAACGTCCAGTCATGACGGATTTGAGATACGCTCATTGCTTGCTCTATTATTATATTTAAATTGTTGGCTAGGATACCCTGTTCAGGTATGCTGTCAACCAACTTAATCCCACCCAGTCTACATCTGGAGAAATTTTGACCATTACAGCAGCTGATTTACAATTTGACCGCGAACATATTTGGCATCCCTACACCTCATTAATCAATCCATTACCTTGTTACCCGGTCGTTAGTGCCGATGGCTGTGAGCTAACCCTAAGTGACGGTCGCCAGTTAGTCGATGGCATGAGCAGTTGGTGGGCGGCGATCCATGGTTATAACAATGCTCGGCTTAATCAGGCGGCCAAAGATCAAATCGATCAAATGGCCCATGTGATGTTCGGTGGCATTACTCACCCCAGTGCCATTGCTTTATCTCGCCAGCTAGTTGACATGACCGCGCTGAGTCTCGATCGGGTATTTTTAGCCGACTCAGGTTCGGTGGCGGTAGAAGTCGCAATAAAAATGGCCTTGCAATACTGGGTGGCCAAAGGGCAGCAAAACAAATGCCGCTTATTAACCGTTGAAAATGGTTATCATGGTGATACTTTTGCCGCGATGTCGGTTTGCGATCCGGTCAACGGCATGCACGAACTGTTTAGTGGCGTATTGAGCAAACAACTGTTTGCCGCAGCCCCCCAAAGCCGTTATGACGGTCAGTGGCACGAATCGGACCTTGATTCGTTAACACAATTATTTGAGCGTCACCACAACGAAGTCGCCGCAATGATTATCGAGCCAATCGTGCAAGGCGCTGGAGGCATGCGCATATATCACCCTAATTACCTCAAGGCGGTTCGCCAGCTCTGCGACCAATATGATGTATTACTGATTTGTGATGAAATCGCGACCGGTTTTGGCCGCACCGGTAAGTTATTTGGTTACCAACACGCCGATATCATCCCTGATATTCTGTGTTTAGGTAAAGCCATTACTGGTGGTTATATGACGCTCGCAGCGACCCTAACCAGTCAGGCGATTGGCGAAGAAATTTGCCGCACCAAAGCCGGCGTATTTATGCACGGACCAACCTTTATGGCCAATCCACTAGCCTGCGCCGTAGCGGCCCAAAGCCTTAAAATTATCAATGAAAATCACTGGGTTGCACAAGTTGGTGCGATTGAGCAGCAATTAAAAACCGAGTTAGCTCTGTGTCTTGAATTGCCTAATGTAGTTGATGTTCGGGTATTAGGCGCCATTGGTGTAGTCGAATTAGACAGCGCAGTCGACATGGCGGCAATTCAACAATATTTTGTTGAACAAGGTGTGTGGATTAGGCCCTTTGGTAAGCTGATTTATTTAATGCCGCCATTTATTATAACGCCAGCGCAATTAAGTAAGCTGACTAACGCGGTATTATCAGCTGCGAAAGGGTATAAATAGTGGGTGAAAGCTTACTAAAAAATTCAGTTTAGATTATTAATAACTCTACCCAAAGATCAATAGGCTAAGATCTGGTAAATAAGCTTCATTTATAATGAATTATTGATCTTAGCCTGTTATGATAATCTGATAAATTCTATAGCTAGATATGAGACAACAATGACCGATGGAAACCAAGCACTGAGAAAAGCAGGCTTAAAAGTCACCTTGCCGCGAATTAAAATCTTAGAGATTTTACAGGTGCCTGAGAATCAACATATTAGCGCCGAAGATCTTTACAAAATCTTGCTAGACAAAGATGAAGAAATTGGTTTAGCTACTGTGTACCGTGTACTTAACCAGTTCGATGATGCTGGCATTGTTACTCGTCATCATTTCGACAGCGGTAAATCTGTTTTTGAATTAAGTTCAAAGCATCACCATGACCACCTAGTTTGTTTAAGCTGTGGTAAAGTAATTGAGTTTCATGATGAAGTCATTGAGTCTCGCCAACGTGATGTGGCCGCGGCCAATGGTATTAAACTAACCAACCACAGTCTTTACCTTTACGGTGAGCCTGTTGACGGCGAGTGTAACCACTAAGTCTGCTGGTAGTAGCTTTAATTAGAGCTGCTGACCGTTCGCCCTGAACAAAAAAGGTCGCTTAAGCGACCTTTTTTATTATCTATACTTTATACCGACTTTTTTAAATCTGCTCAATAATTTGATCAGCAACGTCACCAGAACAGTCCATCGCGAGCAGTGCTTTTCTAAGAATTCGACATTTCATGCCATTATTAGAATTGGTAACAACCCAATACGGCGTACTTTCGATTTGCTTGGGCTTTGAACTTGGCCCGCTAGCCAACAACGTATCTTCATCTTTGGCAAAGTACAGTCGGTCACGACCGCTAACGTTTAACACATTAGCAAACTGCTGCGGTTGTTGACGATATAACAAACTCAAAATCATTAAGAAACGACCGATCGACGCTTTTTGTTCCAAGACCTGTGGGTGTTCGACTAAGCTATTAAACTCATCGCTACTTTGACAGAGCTGTTGAATCGGCTGCTGAGTAGGCTGTTGCACCAACTCTTGCTTAATTTCAGCAAGTTCGTCTTTAATTGCAGATACCACCGGAGAGGCGACAACAGTTGCTGCCAAATTATGATCGGCCGTTAATGACGGTTCAACTCTGATTTCACCCAACGGTGGCAACTCTAGCAAGCGCCGTAAAATTGCCGATGCACTCTCACCAATCGATTCGGTTTGGCTCGCAATATAACGATACAAGTCATCTTCAACTTCAATAAATTTCATTTAATTCCCTTAGATTATTTTAATAGCAATTGTAACTACCCTTAACCTTCTTAACGCAAGCGGCTAAAAGTAATGCAATGACTAAAACCTAGTTAGGTGCCAATTTGCAATGGTGAGATTATACAGATTGGCATCAAAAGCTCCACGATTAAATTGAAATGCGACGATAGTCTCGGTATTCTGGTTTCCAGAAATTTTTATTGATTTTTTCTCTTAACTTTTCGTCACTTATCTCTAGCGCATGCCCTTGAGCTATCGCAACTTTAGCAACATCAAATGCCATCTCTTTACTCAATGTCGCAATATCAGTTAATGGCGGAAGTAAGCTACCTTCACCAGTATTGGCCAACGGAGAAGCATTGGCCAAGCATAAACTAGTCGCCATCAACATGTCGTCGGTCACACGTTTAGCACCACAGGCAATAACACCTAAACCAAGACCGGGGAAAATATAGCTGTTATTACATTGCGGTGTAACAAACATCTTGCCATTATATTCAACTGGTTCAAACGGGCTGCCTGTTGCAATGAGTGCTTGCCCTTCGGTCCATTCAATCACTTGTTGTGGGGTTGCTTCCACTTGTTTAGACGGGTTACTTAGTGGGAAAATAATTGGACGCTCACAACCTTTATACATCGCTTTGATAACTTGCTCAGTGAACAAACCCGCTTGACCTGAAACGCCGATTAAAATCGTTGGTTTGGCATTTAACATCACCTCAAGCAGGCTCGCGTATTCACCGTCAATATGCCACTGTGAAATTGCGTGTTCCGCTTGCGTTAAACGTTGCTGGAAATCGCGCAACTCGTCCATGCCATCGGTTAATAAACCAAAACGGTCAACCATAAATACCTGACGACGCGCTTGTTCTTCGCTGATGCCCTCACTAACCATTTGCTTGATAATTTGTTCGGCAATACCACAACCAGCAGAGCCTGCACCGACAAAAGCCACCACTTGCTGTGATAACTGTTCGCTGTTCGAGCGACAAGCTGCCAGTAATGAACCAACTGTCACCGCCGCTGTGCCCTGAATATCATCATTAAAACAACATAACTGGTCGCGATAGCGTTCCAATAATGGCATCGCTTTAGGCTGAGCAAAATCTTCAAACTGTAATAATACTTTAGGGTAACGACGTTTTACTGCCTGGATGAACAAGTCAACAAATTCAAAATACTCTTCATCACTGATCCTAGGTTTACGAACACCCATGTACATTGGGTTATTGAGCAGTTCTTCGTTGTTAGTACCAACATCTAGCATCACTGGCAATGTATACGCTGGGCTAATACCACCACAAGCAGTATAAAGAGATAGCTTGCCAATCGGAATGCCCATGCCGCCCATGCCTTGATCGCCTAAACCAAGAATACGTTCACCATCGGTTACCACAATCACTTTTACATTGCCTTTGATTGCATTGTGCAAAATATCATCCATTTGATCACGCTGATCATAGGTAATAAACAAACCTCGGGCACAACGATAAATATCACTAAAACGCTCACACGCTTCACCAACCGTTGGGGTATAAATAATTGGCATCATTTCTTCAAGGTTTTCATTGATCAATCGATAATACAGCGTTTCGTTTAAATCTTGGATCCGGCGTAAATAGACGTGCTTTTCAAGCGCGCTACCAAAAGCACTATATTGGCAATAGGCCCGTTCGACTTGCTCTTCAATAGTTTCAATTAACGGTGGTAACAAACCCGTTAAGTTAAAGGCTTTGCGTTCTTCAACACTAAATGCGCTGCCTTTGTTTAATAATGAAGTATCGATTAATGCATGACCTGCATAAGGAATATATAACGGTGACTTTTTAGCGGTTTGGCTTGGCATGAAGGGTGTCCTGTGTGAGGCGATTGCGATGCGGTTTAAATTAATTGTATTAATAATTATGATGTTGTTTTTATATAGTCATTGTTACTAATATTAAGCTGATAGTCCATTTAAATTAGGTAAAAACCCTACTAAGTTAACACTTATATAAGGGTGACAACTAAATTTAGACAGTTTTGATTAATAACGTGTTTATTGTAAGCAAATCTTAGTCAAAAATTGATTTTTAACCAGTCAAAGGTCACAATTGCCTCATTCTCAATCGAAGACAGCTATTGATGTTACTAAATTATAAAATACTCGGAACGGGTCAGCCCGTTGTTCTTATTCACGGCCTGTTTGGCGCACTTGACAACTTAGGCGCATTAGCCCGTTATTTGAGCGAAAATTATCAGGTAATAAGTATTGATTTGGCAAATCACGGGCAATCTAAGCACCAACAAGACTGTAACTACAATACTATGGCCTGTGATGTTATCGCCCTGCTCGACTCGTTAGCACTTGATCGCGTGATGGTATTGGGTCATTCAATGGGCGGTAAAGTCGCCATGCAATTGGCGCTGGCACATGGCGACAGAATCAAAGCATTAGTCGTTGCTGATATCGCCCCTGTTAGTTATAGCAATCGCCATAGTCAGGTATTCAAGGGCTTAAAATCGGTCGATCTCATTAATTTAAAAAACCGAAAACAAGCCCAGCAAATGCTCGAACAAGCAGGTATCGAAACTGGGGTTAGCCTGTTTTTGCTTAAAAACTTGGTAAAAAACGAACAGGGATTTGCATGGCGCTGTAACCTTGCGGGCATTGAGCAAGCATATCCCGCCATAATCGCAGATTTGCCAAGCCAAGGCCAATTTGACGGTCCGACATTATTCATAAAAGGCGAGCTCTCCGACTATATCTTAGCGCAGCACCGGCCCGCTATTATGAAGTATTTCCCGGCGGCAAGCGCCAAAATAATTCAAGGTACTGGGCATTGGTTACATGCTGAAAAACCACAGGCTTTCAATAAAATAGTGCTTAACTTTTTCGAAAAAACACAGTGATCTGATCAAAAATACAGTATTTACATCGACAAAAAGTAGCGAGTTACATTGAAAAATCCAGCGAGCTTCAAAATATTGATAATCTCGGCCAATAGTTGATTCTAGCGATAGCGCGATATACTTGGTTATGCTATATTGCGCGGCACTGACTTAATGCAGCACTTAATCCAAGGCAGAGCACAGCAATGACACCGCAAGAATTCCAACAACTTGAAGCAATTGGCCTCAACCTGTTTTTTGCTGGAATATTTTTCTTAATAGGTATGGCGATTCGTGATGTACTCAATACCGCGAACGTGCCATTATTCGGAAAAATTACCGTATGGGGCGTCTTAACATTTGGCTGTCTTGGTTTTGTGATGAAAGGTGTGATCCAGATGTTCTGGACAGCAACCTAATTAACTTTTATTTAATCACTGATATTATTGTAGCATTATGGCAAAAGCATCTAACGACAGAATAACTATTGATCTCTTTGCCGATCATAAAAGCCGTGGCCGCCCGAAAACCAACCCTTTATCACGTAAAGATCAGTTACTGGTTAACAAGCGTAACCAAATTAAACGCGATAAAGCGAAAGGGTTAAAGCGGATTGAATTGAAGGTTGAATCAGAGTTATTTAATGCACTAAATGATTTGGCACAGCTGCACAACATGAGCCGCAGTCAAATTATAGAATCTATACTGGTGACACAGGTTAACGCGATGGGTATTGCGGTCGACTCTATGTCATCGAGTGAAATTGAACTAGCAACCGCAGAACAATAGGAATATTTATGGCTAGCGTAGGAATGTTTTTTGGGAGCGACACCGGCAATACTGAAGCCGTCGCTAAGATGATCCAAAAACAACTTGGAAAAAATCTAGTTGATGTTTATGACATTGCCAAAGCAACGACTAAAGAAATTGCAGAGTTTGACTTATTATTACTGGGTATTCCAACTTGGTATTACGGTGAAGCGCAATGTGACTGGGATGATTTTTTCCCAGAACTGGAAAATATCGACTTCAACGATAAGTTAGTGGCAATTTTCGGCTGTGGCGATCAAGAAGACTACGCAGAATACTTCCTCGATGCGATGGGCACGTTGAAAGACATTATCGAACCTCGCGGTGCGATTATTGTTGGTCACTGGCCAATTGCCGGTTATGAATTTGAAGCGTCTAAAGCCCTTGTCAGTGATACCCACTTTGTGGGTCTTGGCATTGATGAAGACCGTCAGCCAGAGTTAACCGACGAACGTGTTACGGCTTGGGTAAACCAAGTAAACGAAGAAATGTGCCTAAGCGAACTTGCTTAAAATAGCCTGTAGCTAACACAAATCTTCTCAACCGCTGGTAAGTGATTGCCAGCGGTTTTTTTATGAGCCCAAAAAAAACTTTTTTTATCCCTCAACAACTTCCTAAATCCCAGTCAATGCGGTATCTTGAACTTCGATTAAATAAATTTATTTTGGGTGGAGTTTTTAGGTGATTAACAAGTCGAACAAATTACATAATGTCTGTTACGATATTCGCGGTCCGGTACATGAAGAAGCACAACGACTTGAAGAAGAAGGTCACCGTATACTTAAGCTAAATATTGGCAACCCAGCGCCTTTTGGCTTTGAAGCACCTGACGAAATCGTACGCGATGTAATTCACAACTTACCGCAAGCTCAGGGCTATTGTGAATCCAAAGGCTTGTTTTCAGCAAGAAAGGCTGTATTTCATCATTACCAACAAATTATTAACGCCATTGATGTTGATGATATTTTTATCGGCAATGGCGTCTCTGAACTGATTCAAATTGCGACTATGGCGCTGCTTAATAATGGCGACGAAGTATTGGTGCCTGCACCTGATTACCCGTTGTGGACCGCCTCGGTTCATTTGTCTGGCGGTAAAGCGGTGCATTACCGTTGTGATGAACAAGCTGATTGGTTCCCAGATATTGACGATATCAAAAGCAAAATCACCAGCAAGACCAAAGCCATGGTCATTATCAATCCAAATAATCCAACGGGTGCGGTTTATTCAAAAGAGCTATTGCTTGAGTTATTAGCAATTGCGCGTGAGCATAACCTGGTAGTATTTTCAGATGAAATTTACGACAAGATTTTATATGACGAAGCCAGCCATGTTCATACCGCATCATTGGCTGATGACTTGCTGATCCTGACCTTTAATGGCCTATCAAAAGCCTACCGCATTGCAGGGTTTAGATCAGGCTG
>Ga0209395_1002047_pt1 | contig 27232 bp, 26 predicted proteins | sample GOMGulsemesocosm_3_FD_184635 | JGI IMG/M metagenome (GOLD analysis project Ga0209395, IMG submission 184635) | Methane-oxidizing microbial communities from mesocosms in the Gulf of Mexico - GOM9D Gulf of Mexico (SPAdes) (version 2) | ecosystem: Environmental > Aquatic > Marine > Cold seeps... | reverse complement strand
TTGGTTGACAATCCGGGTCTGATTGATGACCTAATGGATTACTTCAATGCTCCAGGGCCGCTGAAATCCTGTGCTCATTGTGTGGGGTCTAGCGGGAAGAAAATTCATCAGGCTAGTCTTGGGCGACGAGAGTGGAAAGAAGATTTACATGCCCCGATCGAAGAAATGGTCGACTTTGATCTTCTTGAAAGGTCAAAGAGAGAAGCGAAAATTATAGATGATTGCCGCACACCAGTTAAAGAAAAGAACAAGTTCAAGAAGCTCATCAAAAAGGTTCGTTCTCTCTACACGCTCTAAAGGTGCTGGTGCCCTGCTTTTTAGGAATACCCGAGTGGAGACCTATTCATAAGACCGTCGCTTTCGCGGTTTCATCCCTGGGAACCCAACGTTAATCGGCCCTGCATCGCCCAGTGACCACTATTAAAACTCAATGTAACCATTATAAAAACTCAATAGGATCACAGCATGCGGTTAAGGTCACCATTCCCGCTCTCATCCGTTGTCAGGTGCGGGAATGTACTTTGGCTGTGTATGATTTGAACTACGTAACGGGGCAAAATACAGATGATAGAACAATATAAAATAGCGGGCCCGGATATTGTCCATGAGAATTTTGGCGGCGACCTCGTTGTTCTGAACCTTGCCTCAGGGCAATATTTTGGGCTAAACGCGACCGGGGCAACATTATGGGAAGCTATCGTTTCTGGGCACCGCGCATCGAAAATTGGTCAAGATCTGGAAACGGCAACCACAGCACATAAATTTGCAGGGCAACTTCAAGAGTTGGGCCTAATCGTTATCGACGAAAACCCTGCTGTTGATACGACTTATGTACCGATTTTGCTAAGCGAAGCACCCGCGATTGAGGTTTATGACGATCTTGCCGACTTGATTGTGGCTGATCCGATTCATGATGTTGACGCTGAAATGGGGTGGCCAAAGGCATCTGATGAGACTTCATGAACCGACCCATTGTGAAAATTTCCCCTGAAAGCCTCGTCGCGGATATTGACGTGTTGTTTGATCAATGTGGGCCACTTTTTGAAACGACGGGCCCAAAACGTAGCTACTCCATTGCTGGTGAAACATTTACCGCAACTTCGGATCTTGAACCCTATTTGCACGCCCTAGACATCGCTTTGGCTTCTCATGTGATTCAGGCAGGGACAGGAACGCGCATTTTTATTGGTGTTGCTGGAGAGGCGGGCTGCCCGACTATTCAATGGAATGCGCCTCATTTTGAAGAGCGGCGAGTTGAGGCAATATTGGCTCCTACTCGCTATCGGATGCACTACTATCATCCGCTTTCATATTGGCAAATATTTGACCGACAAACTTCAACTGGACTTCAGATCATGCGCGGGGCCGATCAATATCCTGCGTGGGATCTTGGCTCACCGTTACGGAATTTCCTGCAGTGGGAATTGGCGTCCAAAGGTGGGGCACTTATCCATGCAGGTACCCTCTCTGTTGGCAGTAAAGGTGTTTTACTTGCTGGTGCAGGCGGTTCTGGGAAATCCGGAACCGTTCTGTCGGGAATACTGGCTGGACTGCAAACTGTTGGAGATGATTACGTCTTCGTGAAGCCAAAGACTTTGCGTGCCTATTCTCTATTTGATACGTTAAAACAGGATGAAAGCGGCTTGCAGCGCCTAGGAGTGTTCGGAGTTGCGGCACTGCCAACAGAAACAAATTGGCAAGGAAAGTACCAGTTTTCCATTGCTGATCTGGGGCTGCCCCCTCAACCCGAAAGCATTTCACTGCATGCACTTTTACTGCCAGCTATTGCGCACAACAATGAGACGACAATCACACCAATATCAGCCAAGCAAGCATTCTTGGAACTGGCGCCGTCAGGGGTAACGCAGATCCCAGGAGATCGGGCACTCCTTTATGCAACGGCTGCTGAGGTTTCCCGAAAACTGCCATGTTTTCATTTACATTTGGGGACAAAACCTCATGAAGTATCTACTGTAATCCGCCGATTTATTCTGGATAATTGAGATGAAAACGACCATAATCATTCCTGTCTATAATAGACCAGATGCAATTATTCTGGCGGTCAGATCCCTTATTCAGCACCAAGGGCAAGCTGATTTAGACATTCTAATTGTCGATGACGGATCGACGGGCATGACCCCACAAGTCATTGCCAATCTTGTGGCCGACCACCCCGAAGTAAGAACCGTGTGGAGGGAAAATGGTGGTGTCACCAAGGCCCGAAATACTGGGCTAGACCACTTGGCAGAAGCCACAGAGATTGTCACTTTTCTGGATTCTGATGATGTGATGTTGCCCGGTAGATTTGCGGCTGACACGCCGATTTTGGTCAACCAACCTGAAATCGAAGTGACATATGGAAATATGATCGCAACCAATAGATTAGACTCTGAAACGCTTGCGCCAACAGAAACAGCAGCTCAAAAAGAAATTACGAGTATCCACCTGACATGCGGATTATTCAGACGCAGCCTGATTGAGCGCATCGGCCATTTCGATGAAACCCTGCGGCAAGCTGAAGATACTGACTACCTGCTGAGGATCTTTGAAACGGGAACACGCTTTGTTCAGACGACTACGGTCTGCCATTATTACCTTCGCCATGATGGGGGTATGACGCAAAATACCGTTGAAGCGCGAAAATACTTTGCCCTTGCGGTTATGAAAAGTATGCAGAGGCGTAAAGCCGACCCAACCCTGCAATTGCACAAGCCAAGCTTTGATATTCTTCTACCAAGAGAGCTAATTTGACGATGAAATATAGCGTTGCCATCGCGGCTTACAATGCATCCGAGACGATAGCGGAAACCATAATATCGGTCCTATCCCAAACTATCACCCCCACCGAAATTATCGTGGTCGATGACGGTTCATCAGATGCGACGGCTGCCGTTGCACGTGCCACATCCGGCATCGTGCGGGTGATTAAACAAGAAAATACCGGTTGTGGCAAAGCAAGTAGCCGGGCTATCCGCGAAACCGTCTCCGACATTGTGGCCTCCGTTGATGCGGATGATCTTTGGTTGCCCCACAAGATGGAAAAGCAGCTTGGAGTTCTTAGAGAACAAGGTGATAGGGCATTTATTTTTGCAAAACACCGACAGTTCCAACATGGATCCTCTGACATGGAAACTGGCGAAGAGCGCCCAGGCCTACTGCGGTCTGATCTCGTTTTTTATCGCAAGATGTTCGATGCTATTGGTGACATAATTGATCCCCCAGGTGGTCGTGGTGACATGGTTGATTGGCTTGCGCGCGCCCGTGAATTTGGGTGCCACTTTCACACGGTTGATGAGGTTCTGGTCATGCGGCGTATCATCACCGGTAGTCTGTCTTATGGCCGGGATGCAGGCAAGGATCGCGGTTTTCTTGCCGTTGCTCACATGGCGATGCAACGCAGGAAACAACGCTATGAAACGGGTGGAAAGTAATGAATGCGCATATTAACCCCGTATCACGCCGGTTCCCACGATTGTCATGGGCATGGCCTGCAGGCGGTCGGCATCTATTGATCACAGCTGCAATTTGCCCCGATGACGATCGTGCCTTTGCAGCCATTCAACAGTGGTTGCACGAAACAGATTTAGATGCCGCAACATTTGCTGAACACAGGCTTTTGGCGTCGATCACAACACGTTTTGATCAACGCCTTATGCCACACGATGAATATCCTCGACTTTGCGGCTTGCAAAGGCTGAATTGGACGAAATCACGCATGGCGATTAGCGCCACAAAACCTGCATTAGAAATGATGGTGGACGCGGGACTGCAGATAATCCTTCTTAAGGGTGCATGTCGAGTTGCACTGGACATAACAGAACAAAAAAGCCGAACATCTTATGATCTCGACCTGCTTCTGGACCCTGAAGATTTTGTACATGCTTTCGAAATTCTAGCCAAAGATGGATGGAAAAGTACCCGTGGTGAAAGCGTGTTAGGTTTGCGCGCGCGCTTATCCAGCGTAAGGGCGCGAAACTTCAAGAAAGGCCGTTTTGGCGATATCGACCTACACAAGGCAGGGTATCATAATACGCGCGCAAATGACGCATTGGATCAACATCTTTTGCATGACGTTCTACCGGTTCAATTCTATGGGCTGAAAGTATTTATCCCCAGTACCGAAGAACGAATTGCCTTGGCGATTGGTCATGGCGGATGGGATGGCCACAGTCACAGCGATTGGCTGGTTGATCTGGCTGGTATTTTGGAAAAAGAAACGGTCGACTGGGATAAGTTCACCAAAATTATCAGAGGTCGCAAACTTCAAGAGCAAGCGGCGATAGCACTGTCATATCTCAGTCAGGAAATAGGGGTACATATCCCAACTGAGGTTCGCCTTGAGATTTGCGATTGGCGTGTTTTATCGGCTCCGTCGCGTATTGGTGCAATGTTGTTGGCAAAAGAAAGTGAAAGCATGTCACGAGGGCAGAAACTTGTGCGCAGCATGGTTCGAGGGCTTCACCGGTCTCGAAGCTCTGGTCGGGACAAAAGTCAGGACACATCTATTTTTCGAGCATTAACAAAAACTACTAATCAGCATTCACTGACCGAATGCGCTCTAACACACCAAATTACGATACCTGACATTCCACCGACTGGAACATTATCCTTTAATATTACGATTGACATGCCCGCGCCACGTAAGCGCCGACGCATTGAGCTCGAATTAAACGGTGCCCACCGCAACATCTGCCATCTTCAAATATTTCACATATGGACATCGGAGGGGAACGTATCTGCTCGTTTTCGTGGTGAAGTGGTGGTCACTCCGGAAGATTGGCCATTGAACCTTACTGCACTGCCTGGGAAATTACTGGTACATACTTCGGGGGGGGGTGAGCGCGAGAAACATGATGCAGTTCCTTTCAGGGTCAGAACGTCGGATTTTCGTTACAAAGGTTAATTATCCGCTACGGGAACCCTATCACTCCCAGACGAAGTTACGATTGAAGACAGTGGTGGATCTGCAGGGCGCGTCTGTGCCTGTCCAAAATGGCGATATGAAACTCCGCTTTCCGGAGAGTGCCATTAAGCCTCGCTCCCGCAGCTGAAGGTCTGCAATCCGCCTTGGTTTCCCTAGCCCCCGCAGATAGCCTTGCGCTAACAATATTCCGCACTCCGCAAGCGTGAACCTGCGGCAGGCGTTTCCAAATGTCTGTATCCTCCAGCACTGTAGCGCCGCCAATCAAGCGCATACCCAGCGGCAATGACCGCAGCACCAATCTCCTCACCGTTGGCATAACAAACGCCGACATAGCGGTCGTAAGTTCGCTCACCGGTTTAATCACACTCAATACTTTTCCCACTCATATAGTGACCTGCCCACCGAACTTTCCCTCACTTTGATGTAGAGTTTTCTCAGCCTTTCAAAGGAGCAAACAGATGCGAAAGAACCATTTTACGGAGGCACTGATTATTGGGCTGATTAACGAGCAGGAGGCTGGAATGTCGACAGCAGAGATGTGCCGCAGGCACGGCCTTAGTCCCGCTACGTTCTAAAAGTTCAAATCCAAATACGGTGGGATGAATATCTCTGAGACCCATCGCCTTAAATCATTGGAAGATGAGAACGCCAAACTGAAGCGCCTTCTGGCAGACACGATGTTGGACAATGTTGTGTTAAGGATTTGCTCGGAAAGAACTGACGGCACTGAATGTGCGACAGGCTGCAACACGCAATGCAATCTGGGATCATGATATCTCGCAACGACGGGCGTGCAGGCTTGTCCTCTCTCGCACATGCACGCATGTGCTGTCTGGCAACAGGTGTCGACCCCAAGACCGTCAGCCGCGATCACCCGCCGGATCGACGTGCTGTTGGAACGCAAGGGAATGATCCAGAAACATAAGAAGCTGTATCGTCTCTACACAGAGGAAAAACTCGGCGTACGACGACGCGTGGCCGAAAGCAGGCGCGGGCCTCTGGAAAGCCAGCTTGCATTCTCAGTGACAATGGGGCCGAGTTCACCAGTCGTGCGATCCTGAAATGGGCTGGTGATAATGATGTGGATTGGCACGACATCGACCCCACTCTCACGCATGAAAACATGCGTTGCCATGCAACAGCCCCCCCCCGCAGAATGCCTTCATCGAAAGCTTCAATGGTAGCCTGAGAGGTCGGTTGTTGAATGAGGGAGCCTCGGCGGGCAGGTCAATATCCAATCATCCAGCGTCTAGCATTTCACCCTAAAGTAGTGCCAAGCTCTGGTGCATCAACACCTCGGAGGCGCACTGGGGTTCCGCAGACGACGATTGTGTCTGCATCACGCACTTCAATCAGGCCTATAGCCAACGACTGATGAAAATGCTGAAAGAGGCACTCGTGATCAGGATCTTGTATATCACGGGATGATTGGTATTTCCTCGCAAATTCGTTTCGATGAACTCGATGCTCATCTCAGAGGGCAGCTTGGCGAAGACAAACGTCTACTTACTTGGAGCCAGCTTGATGAATTGTTTAGATGGATGTCGTGGACAAGTTGGTTGATCATTGCTGAATAGCCCCTAGATTTGTAGACACGGTAATCCCCCCTAAAGCCAGTGGTGTTCACGGGCCGAATTTTCTCGGCATTATATCTGAGGAGATCATTCGTGAAGACTAGCACGATATTGCGATGCACAGATTATGCGCTGCCCTGCAGCACATGCTTGCATATGTGAGAGGGGGTTATTTGAAGCAAGCGGAAGGCGGCGTGCCAGTATCAGAGCTTTGTCGCGAGCATAGCATGAGCAATGCTAGTTTCTACAAATGCGGGTGAAGTTTGGCGGGATGCCCTCTCGGGCTTTTGCTCTGCACGATGTTCATAAAAAGTTGGGCGTGGATCAAACTGCTGTGGTTCAAAGAAGGTGTGGCTTTTGGAGGTTAACGCCTTCTCTGCATCATCAAGCTCTCCGATCTCAGTATCCGAAAACTCTTCAAACCCGTCCTCCCTCATGTCATCGTCTCCATCCCGTAAATGGTGAAGGTAGTGCGCTTTGATCATGTTAAGTTGATCGGGAGACAAAAGGTCGATGTAAGGTGCATCTTGTTTCGCTAACAATCGACGGTGTTCTTCTAATCGACCATCAACCTTAACTGCTTCAATCCGCACTCTTCGCAGCGCTTCTGCAGCGTCTTTTGTTCTCAGAGAAAAGGTTTCTTCAGTTTTGGGTAGGTGGCGACGATATCCACAGGAATTGCAGCGCCGTGATAATAGACCGCTCCACGGCGGTACAGACGGGTGTGTCCAGGCATCTTTTCCAGAGTCCTCACTGTAACACTCCAGTGTAACAACCCGTGAAATTATCCATTAATTTGCAATACCTTATTTAACATCAAGGCGTTGAGGAAGTTCCATGGAGCCTAGCGGGATCGAACCGTTGACCTCCTGCATGCCATGGGCGAAATACTTTTGTGAGGCCAGTTTAGTAAACTGAACGAGAAGATCGGAAATGAAGGAAAATCGAGGTTGGCACGAACGGCTTTGACGGTGGTGACCGGGAGGTGGCCCAAGCGGTCTAGGGACGGGTTTACTATCAGTAAATAAATAGCTCCGGCGGTGCGCGCGGCCCTAGCCTGACCTTGATGATGATCACAAATGCTGCGGTGCAGTCGGAAAGTGCATTCGTTCGCCCCCAAAACGACTGGAAAGCTTAGTTTAGTGAAAGTCTCGGCTGGGGAATAATCGTTTTGCTTGTTCACGGGGGTGGCGGGCGCTGGCTGCGTGGCGTTGTGCGCGTGGGGCGTCATCGGCTTGAGGTTGGGTGACGCCGATGGCACCTTCCATTGGGTGGCCAAGTTCCGTTAGGTGATGTGACATGTCTTCAATATTTTGGGCAATCAGATGTACGACGATGCCTTCGCGTTGCAAAGAACCATTCACGCGCAGCAGGCGGCCGCCCATCACGATGCGGCGATACTTTTCGTAAACCTTCGGCCAGACCACGATATTTGAAACTCCGGTTTCATCTTCAAGCGTTAGGAAAATCACACCAGATGCAGTGCCGGGGCGTTGGCGGGTGATCACAAGCCCGCAGACACTGGTACGCCCTAGAGGGACATGTTGCAGCTGATCATGTGGCGTTAGGCTAGGCATGGCTGGACGCAGTAATTCCATCGGATGGGCGCGCAGGGTCAGGCGGGTTGAGACGTAATCTTCAACCACTTCCTCGCCCAGATGCATCGTAGGTAGATTGACCGAGGGTTCCTGAATGCTTTCACCGTCAATCGGATCATTGAACAGCGGTAAGGGCGTTTGGCTGCGGATGGCTTTCACCTGCCAAAGCGCATCACGCCGTGTAAGTCCCATATTGATGAAGGCATCCGCTTCGGCCAGACGTTCCAGTACAGCAGGCGCGACACCAGCTCGCAGCCAGACGCCTTCAGGGTCCTGGTATCCATTGCCTCGCGCCGCTGCGATCCAGTTGGCGTCCTCTTCACGAAATCCTTTGATCTGACGAAAGCCCAAGCGCAGGGCCAGCGCCCCATCCGCGCGGCGTTCAAGCATGTTATCCCAAGCGCTGGCGTTGACACAGATCGGGCGAACCTCGACCTGGTGTTCGCGGGCGTCACGCACGATCTGGGCCGGGGCATAGAAGCCCATGGGTTGGGAATTGAGCAACGCGCAGGCGAAAATCGCTGGATGATGGCATTTCAACCAAGCTGAGACATAGGCTAACATTGCAAAGGCTGCTGCATGGCTTTCGGGGAAGCCATATTCGCCAAAACCCTCGATCTGGCTGAAGCATTTATTGGCAAAATCCTCTGTATAACCTCGCTCTAACATGCCGTTCACAAACCGGTCGCGAAACGTGCCGATGGTGCCCATTTTGCGGAAGGTCGCAAGGGATCGGCGCAATTTGTCAGCCTCTTCCGGGGTGAAGCCCGCACCCACCACAGCGATCTGCATGGCCTGTTCCTGAAACAGGGGCACGCCTAGGGTTTTGCCCAACACACCGCGCAGATCTTCCGATGGAAAGCTGATCTCTTCGCGCCCCTGACGGCGATTGATATAGGGATGCACCATGCCGCCTTGGATTGGACCCGGACGCACGATGGCGACCTCGATCACCAGATCGTAAAACTCGCGCGGTTGCATACGGGGCAGGAAGTTCATCTGCGCCCGGCTTTCGACCTGAAACACCCCCACGGCATCGGCCACGCACAGCATATCATAGGTTTTGGTATCGGCTTGGGGCACAGTGGCGATGCTGAGGTTTTGACTTTCATGCAGATCCAGTAGGTCAAAACTTTTGCGAATACAGGTCAGCATGCCAAGGCTGAGCACATCAACTTTCAGAATGCCAAGCGCGTCGATGTCATCCTTATCCCATTCGATAATCGTTCGGTCATCCATGGCGGCGTTTTCAATTGGACAAAGCTCATCCAAGCGCCCCTTGGTGATGATGAACCCGCCGACATGTTGCGACAAATGTCGTGGAAAGCCAATAATTTCACCAATCAGACGGATGGTTTGCGCAAGGCGACGATCATTTAAATCTAGGCCAAGCTCGCGGATGCGATCAGGATCGGCACCGCCGTTTGACATGCCCCAGATCTGGCCTGACAGGCCCGCCGTGATATCCTGTGACAACCCCATGACCTTGCCTACTTCACTGATTGCCGCGCGGGATCGGAAATGAATAACCGTGGCGCAAAGCCCGGCGCGGTGACGACCATAGCGTTGGTAGATCCACTGGATCACTTCTTCGCGGCGTTCATGTTCAAAATCGACGTCAATATCAGGTGGCTCTCCCCGGTATTCAGAGACGAAACGTTCGACCACCATGGTAATGGTTTCAGGGCTGACATCGGTGATGCCAAGCAGATAACAGATGATTGAATTCGCAGCCGAGCCGCGCCCTTGGCAGAGGATCCCTTGGCTGCGTGCATATTGCACGATGTCATGTACGGTCAGGAAATAGGCTGGGAAATCCAGCTTCGTGACCAGCTTTAACTCTTTCTCAAGTTGGTTCTTGGCCTTCTCAGTTGGACCTTGTGGGTAACGCCGCTGTAAACCTTCTCGGGCAAGACGTTCAAGCCGTGCCATAGGGCGTTCCCCATCGGCGATCTCGTCGGGATATTCATAGCTCAGCTCGCTCAAATCAAAGCTGCATCGCGCGGCGATTTCCATGCTGCGTTTCACGGCGGCGGGATGGTTGCGAAACAGGCGCACCATGTCTGCATGCCCCTTAAGGCGGCGTTCAGCATTGGGCAGCGCACGTGTGCCGATCTGATCAATGGTGATGTGGTGACGCATGCAGGTCAAAACATCAGCCAATTGTTTACGCTTGCCGTGGTGCATCAAGACATCACCAATGGCGACCATGGGCGTTGAGCAACGCAAAGCCAGATCCGCGCAGGCCGTGAAATAGACCTGATCACTGCCGTCATAACGAGGGGCGGCACCTAGAAAAACAGAGCCGGGAAAACTGCGTTGAATAGGGCGGATATCACACTGTGCGGTATTCAAAATATCAGGCAAGGCAATCAGGATCATACCCGCGCCGTACTCTTGAAGGTCTCGCTGGTCCAGATGGCATTCACCTTTTGGGGCGCGACGCTTGCCTAGGGTTAGAAGCCGTGTCAGGCGCTGATAGGCTGACCGGTCCGTGGGCAAGGCCAGCCATTCAACTTGACTGTCGCGCAGGCTAAGACGGCACCCGGTAATAAGCTTTGGCAATCTATGAGCATCTTCAGAAACCTCTGTTTTTAACACCTTCAGAGCCGAATAAGCCCGCACGATACCTGCCAAGGAATTACGATCCGTAATGGCGATGGCTGACAGGCCCAGACTGGCGGCGCGAGTGATCAACTCTTCGGGGTGCGATGCTCCCGTTAAGAAGGTGAAATTGCTGGTGGTGCAAAGTTCAGCGTAACTCATGCGAATTCCCCCTGTACAAACCATGCGGGGTTTTGTGGCGTAAAAAACAGCCAAAGCCTGCGCCCTTCACGCGTGTTCACCTGCCAGTAATCACGTACGCCTGAACGCCAATTTTCATCATTCATCCACCATTCAGGTGCAATGCGTTCCGGCCCGCATCTGTGCCCGACCGTTAGAACCATACGCCGCCAGCGAAACCGATCAGGCGGCTGTGGCGTATCACCAGCAATAGCTTCAGGTGGGAACAGTTGGATGGGGCGTGGCCGGGGTGCCCCCCATGCACCACTGGGTTCGGAAAATGCAGCGGGCGCGATCAAGAAGCTGCGTTCAGGTATGTGACTGTCTGCAGGCAGAAAACGTTGAATATTTTCCAAACCGATCCGCGCGCCTAGTCGAGTGATCAGGTCATCCAGTTGATCTTTACCGCCCGCAGATACATGGCTGACCTGCTGCACAGGCAGCGTTTCCACCTGCGTCGCGACCAAGCGCAACTGATCAATACCAAACCCCGCATCCACTGCATCCACACCGCGCTGAAACAGGGGCAGAATGCGGGGGGCATCATGAAGAGCACGGGCGAGGCGCAGCTCGACTTCTTGTGCTTCGCGATCCACGCGGCGTAGAGACAGCAGCAAAATACGCGCCCCAACGCCATCGGATGAAAGCTTGCTGCATAGTCGCGTCAGCAGGCGTTCTGTGCCTGCCATGACATCCGCGCAAAGCCCGATGGGTTCCGGCAAGCTCATGCGAACGGCGTAATGTGGCGGATCGGGTAAAGGTGCAATTTCTTCAGGCTGAACCCCAAGTGCCTGATCCAGCCGCATCAAAAGACCCTGCCCGAAACGCCGCGCCAGAGGTGCGCGTTCAGTTGCGATCAAATCGCCAATGTTGCGCAGTCCAAGTCGTTGCAAGGCGATGTCGATCTTGCGATCAATGCGCAGAGCAGCAACAGGCAAAGGCGCCAGTGCTTGGTGTATATCATCTGCCGGATGGGGCGTGTCGCCATAATGGGCCAGTGCCCAGGCCCCTCCGCGACTTCCTGCAAGCCCCATACGCACGGAAATATCAGCGCGTTGTAGGCGCTGCCTGATATCCGCGAGCAGATCTGCTTCGCCACCAGACAGATGTGCCGACCCTGTGATATCCAAGATCAGTCCATCATCACCTTCCAACCCGACCCAGGGACAATATCGTGTAGCCCAACGCCGCAGTGTCAGTAAGAACTGTTGATCCGCCTGTAAGTCCGCCGGGAGGCTGTGCAAATCAGGGCAAAAAGCTCGTGCATCTGAAAAGGGCATACCACGGTGCAAGCCCTGTTTTTCAGCCTCACTATTTAGGCAATAAATTCGGTTGGCGTTATTTTCCTTCAGGGTCAGTACAAAGGGTCCTTGTATTGGCCGTACGCGTAGAACCCGATCACTGGCCAGGCGCGGAAACCACAGCGAGACGATGCGCCGGGTTGGGTTGATGCGGGTTCCAACGAACATACCAATCACACAGTGTTCCTGATTTGTTCTTCATAAGTGACCATCGCATCAGAGTCGAGTCGATCCTTTCAGGATCGAACACCGGATCACAACGCCAGCGGCTCTCAGCCGCATTACTACCCATGCCCTCAGAAATAACGCAAAGCCCAGTTGTATTACCGGTCTTCGCCGCCAATTGCAGTCGTCGCCCTGCAGTTAGATCAAGGGGGTGATCCAGCTCAATGACAACACATCTCACGCTACCATCACGTAGAGCATCCTCCATGACAGCAAGCCCTTCAGTCTGATCATTGACCTTCGCCAGTAGAATCTTGGAGGGATTGTAGACAGGTATCAGCCCCTCTGGATTTAAAAAGTCAGATCGCCACGCCTGACGTACCCAAAGAGCATCTCCTTGGCTTTGCGAAACGGTAATAGCACCAAAGCTCAACGCCGCACTGCCACAGACCTCATGAACACGAGTCCTGCGCAATGGGAAATGGGTGGAAAGATCTGACTGCATGAGCGATATCGTAAAGGAATGCACGCCACGTTTCAAATTGGTAAACACGGCCAAACCAGTCATTCACTTGAACTCATACGTCCCATTGCGGCAATTCGAGGGGGATGCGGGCTCTCAGTAATTTCTTTGCAAATGCGCAACCTTGAGTTGACGGCGATGTTGTTCACAAGATAGTTCCCCCCGAGCTTTCAGAATGCCTCGGTACAAAGGAACGGTACGACCAAAAGATGAATAAAGGGGGGTACCACATGCAGCTAGGCATATTGTCCACGTGACGGGTGTAATTGCCGTTTTGGAACCCCGTTAGTGAAAACTATGAATGTCCATAGATAACATATGACCTGCAAGTGCAGGCAGTGTAGGTGGTGTAGGCATTTTTTCCCTTTAGAGGTAGAAGGAAAGAAAAAAACCGCGTGCCGTCACCGTGGCGTACCTCGAACCGGGACAAGCCGCCTTGACGCGGGAGATTTCAAAGTCTTCTTGCCGTCGTCATTAATGTCGATGTACCAGACACCGCCTTCTTCCTTGATGTCAGAGATATGCAGCTGAGCCGCTTCGTTCACCCGGGCACCCGTGAACATAGAAATGAGGGTAGGCCATTTCATATCATCCTTCCGAACAAAACCATCCGGGTTGTCCGTCAGGTGCAAGAACATTTTTTTCAGGTCGTCATCTGAGAACGCTTTTCTTGCATTGGTCGAGGACCGGGCGCTCTGTCTAAGTCGAACACCAGAGAAGATGTTCTCATCTGCGCACCCGTTCTTGACAGCCCAATCAAAGAAGGACTGGAAGTTGCTTAAATAGCCGTTGATGGTAGCGGGAGAGATGATCGGCGCACCCTGCACTTTCAGCATACCAGCAAGGTCTAAGTTCCGGGTTGCGGGGTTCTTCTTCCTGTTCTTGGGCATCTTCATCAATATGTCTTTGATGTTGCCTACATCAGCTTTTGTCAGTGCGGCTGTGGATTTGTTCCCGGTGATCTCGCCGAGCAGGTCGAGCGCGTCTTGCTTTTCATCAGTGGTCTTTGGAACCCACGACCGCGCCATTTTTCCCTCATTCATGTAGCGCCCTACTGCTTCCTCGTAGGGAACTATTGTTGCTGCTGGTGATGGGGCAATCTGAGCGGGCAGCAGCGCCCGTCGTACGAGTGCCCCCGGCTCTAAGTCGAATCCTTCGAAGCTGGCATTGAACTCGATCGCTTCATCGAGAAACGATCTGAACCCTTTTTGCAGCTCTTGCTGCATCAGCTGTCGGACTTCAGGCTTTAGATCATCGGTAATGCCCCGGTGCTTGCAAAATTCACTCAGGAGGGCGTCTCCGCCGTCTGTGGTAGTCAGGGCTAGGTAATTATCCAGAGGCTCGTCAGCGAGCTTCTGAGACGTTTTCAGACCCTCCAAACGCAAGCCTTCTAAAGGACCATCGACTGACACCCTTTCCTTGAATTTAGAGAGGATGTCGGTGAAGTGTCCCCGGACGTGTTGGCGGATATCATCATAGCGCATGGATCGTAGCGATGCCGTGATTAATGCCGATTGTCCAGTACATACCAGTACGCGGGAAAGCTGTTTTGCTACCTGCGGTATTCGAGTGCCCAGCGAAACCTTTATGTCCGAGGGCTTTGATGTGGGATGCAGATGCCTAGGGATCGGCCAGCGAAAGTACCAGATGCCATGCCTAGACAGGCTCAGATATGCTGAGTTTTGCATGTACAATGTCTCACCTGCTTGTCGCACCGGGCGCAAACAATCACTAAGGCATTGATTTAAAAAGAAATGGTGGAGCCTAGCGGGATCGAACCGCTGACCTCCTGCATGCCATGCAGGCGCTCTCCCATCTGAGCTAAGGCCCCATCTTTAGATTGCCGCGGCAGATCTAAATCTGTGAGGCGGTATCTAGAAGGTTCGTCCGGGCAGTTCAAGCACATTTCGCCGCCCCGACGCAATTTTTTTATTTTCTCCGGCAGGCCATGAAGCCAGCCTGAGAAATCAGCTTTCGTCGTCGTCAGCTGGAACGTCAGCGATCTCTTCGAGAGAGACATTGCCTTCGTCTTCATCATCCAGAACGTCATCACCCAGATCTACATCTGAGCTTTCATCGTCCGCATCATCCAACACAACTTCTGCGTCATCGACCAGGTCTTCTGGTTTGGATTCAGCTTTGTCCGCAGACAGGCTGCGTGCCTTACCGCTGGTGTCAAGGTTTACAATCTCGCCAGTGTAAGGACTGACGGGTGGAACTTTATTCAGATCGTAAAAACGTTTCCCGGTTGTCGGGCAAAGACGTTTTACGCCCCATTCTTCTTTGGGCATGGATTTTCCCTTCGCTGTGCGAGTCTGCTTAAGAGAGTCGCGATGAACTGCCACATGACAGGGTAAAGGTCAAAGGCTTTTGCGCAAAGCTTGCAAAATTGAAGCGTTTTCGCGGGGTCAACAATGGTTGTAGGGTCGATTCACCCCCTATAGGGTATTCTGGACCGCGCCGAAGAGCGCACAAAAAGAAGAGCAGCATGTTTTCAGGATTTAGTGACCAGTTGATCAATACCGACACAGGCGTAACCCTTCGTGTGCGCAGTGCAGGCACCGGGCCCACAGTGCTTTTACTGCATGGGTACCCACAGACACATACTTGCTGGCATAAGGTTGCTCCCTTGTTAGTTGCTGCGGGGTATCATGTGGTAATCAGCGATTTGCGCGGTTACGGCGATTCTGATAAGCCGAAAAGCACGCCCGATCATGCACCATATTCCAAACGAGCCATGGGGGAAGACCAGATCGCATTGATGCGCGCGCTGGGATATGAGACATTTCTATTGGTTGGCCATGATCGCGGCGCACGAGTCGCTCATCGCATGGCTCGCGATTATCCACATGCCGTTCGCGCTTTGGCCGTGCTAGATATCGCACCAACGGCCCATATGTACGCGAAAACCAATGTGGAATTTGCCACGGGTTATTATCACTGGTTCTTCCTGATCCAACCCGCGCCTTTGCCAGAAAAGCTGATTGGGGCCGATCCCGGATATTATCTGCGCAGCAAACTGGCAGCCTGGAGCAAGGAAAATGACACAGCCTTTACCGCTGAAGCTATGGCGGAGTATGAGCGCTGCTTCACCCCGGAAACCATCGCCGCAACTTGTGAAGATTACCGCGCCTCTGCAACAATCGATCTTGAACATGACGCCCGCAGCGCAACTACAAAAATGCAACAACCTCTGTTGGCCCTTTGGGGGGCGAAGGGGCTGGTGGCAAAACTTTATGATGTGATTGCTGCTTGGGAAGAAGTCGCCACAAATGTGCGTGGTTCCCCCCTGCCCTGCGGTCATTTCTTACCTGAGGAAGAGCCTGAAGAAACCGCGCGTATCGTGGACAAATTCTTCAAAGGCGTGGCCCCGTGATTTTATCTGGCAATCCCCCTGTCGCGGTAGAGCTGAAACGCAACGCCCGCGCTCGACGTATGACATTGCGGGTCTCACGATTGGATGGGCGAGTGACCCTATCCGTACCAGCACGCCTGAGAGAATCTGAGGCACGCGCGTTTGCTGAAGAGAAAGCGCCTTGGATACGCAAACAATTGGAAACCCAGCCCGAGGTGCAAAGCCCAGCGCATGGTGGTCAGATTCTGTTTGAAGGCCTGCAATATCCGGTGGAAGCGGGCAACGGTCGCGCCGCGAGATTACAAGACGGTGTATTTTATGTACCCGGCAAGGAAGATATCGCAGCAAAGAAGCTAGCGGCACTATTTAAGCTTCTGGCACGAGATCGGCTGGTTACTGCATCCGATCACTATGCCAAAGCGCTTGGGGTGACTTACAGTGCTATTCAGTTGCGCGATACCCGATCACGTTGGGGGTCCTGTTCAACGCAAGGCAAGTTGATGTATTCTTGGCGGCTGATCATGGCCCCGCCTGAGGTTTTGAACTATGTGGCGGCTCATGAGATTGCACACCTGCGCGAGATGAACCATTCCCGTGATTTCTGGGATCTCGTGGCACAGATCTACCCCGGGTATGACGCGCCACGTGCTTGGTTGCGCGAAAATGGTGGGCAACTGCACGCTTGGCGGTTTTAAACGGCCCTTGACCTGTGATGGCATTTTGTGATCACAGTCAAATATGCATAGCGCCACAAAACAAACTGACATCCAATTTCCCGCCCACGATCTTCTGTATCGCAATCTACGCATACAAATCATGCATGGTGAACTTGCCCCCGGCGAGGCCTTAACCGTGCGTGGCCTAGCCACTTCTGGTGGCGTATCAATGACCCCAGCACGCGAAGCCTTGCGCCGCCTGTCTGCCGAAGGGGCTTTGACGACAAGTGCTTCAGGCCGAGTGAGCACGCCGACACTGTCAAATGACCGGATTGAGGAGTTGGCGGCATTGCGTGCATTGCTAGAGCCAGAATTGGCTTCGCGCGCTCTACCCCGCGCCCATATGGCTTTGATTGATCGATTGCAGATGATCAATTCATCGGTGGCTGAAGCGGTCGTAAAACAAGATGCCGTAGCCTATATCCGCACCAACTTGGAATTTCACCGCACCCTTTATCTACGCGCCCAAGCCCCAGCAATGTTGGCGATGACCGAAACGGTCTGGCTGCAGATGGGGCCAACCATGCGGGCGCTTTATGGGCGTCTAAAACGGGCCGAGCCCCCTGCGAACCACCGGCTCATTATCGCAGCCTTAAGGGCGGGGGACGAGCCAGGCCTGCGCCTTGCCGTACGGGCCGACGCCACGCAAGGCTTACGCATGCTGCTGAGCTGAGGAATGATTGGCTCAACAACGTGTATGAGTTCCGATCGGTGTCTATGAATTTGAAGACATGAAACCGTTCATTTTCACCATGCTATGCTTACACAAAACCCGGCCCGCAAGGCGCGGACCGGGGAACTATCACGGCACCAAGTCTAAGTTTTCATTCGGCTGGCACAGCCACCCCAACCGCAGAACCTTTCGCAAAATGCAAACGGTGTAACTTCACCACCAAGATAATCATCGCAATCTGTATGACTAGGGCGGGGATGTTGGCGATCCAGTAAGCCGTTGAAAATTTCTCAATCACACCATTGGTGACTAAACCCTTATTCACCCAAAAATGCAGCATCACAGAGATCGCAACACCAGGGCAAACCAAGGCATAGGAACCCGCGGAACGCTTGCCTTCAAAGGTTAGAAACTTTGCGCTATAGTTGATGCGCTTCAGGACGGCCATTCCAAGCATCAGGAAAAGGATTTGCACCGCCAGAATACGGGTCAGCATCAGAAAGATTGCACCGCTAGAACTGTGCACCTCAAAGGTCGTGTGCAACCCATGATCAATGCGCAGCAACGCAATGCCAATCACCGTCAGCAAGGGAACGATGACCATTAAGGTTGGGGCAGCTTCCTCATTCACGCCATGTTCCATGATCGAACGCACAGCCAAAACTAGGGCAACGGCGGCGATGATCACGGTGGTCATCATCATGAAGCTAGAGAGCGACAGGGATGTGGCTACAATCCAAGGTGTTTTCGACATCGCGGCAGGCGCGGCCATGCCAACGCCCACCATGGAGAGGGTGAAAGAGGCAAGGATCTGCGCGAAAGAGTTGTTGGCTTTGTGGTTGAAGCCGCCGTCAGAAAACACGCGCGTCAGAAAAGCGCCAAGCAGCTTGAACGACCAGATCCCAACGAGGACAAAAGCAATCAACGCGAGCGGGAAGAGATATTCGACAACACCCCAGAGACCTGGCACGAACACCAAGCCCGCGATAAAGGCGGCGTTGATGGTCATCGCCAGTGCCAAAGGTGCAGCCAACAATTGAGTTTCCGCATTGGTACCCATGAGAGATTGATATGCTGCGGTTTCCTTGAAGGCCGACAACTGGCGCAGATTGAACGCCATCAAGTAGAGGTGCAATATGGTCATCACTGCGATGCCCGCCATGGCGATCACGACGGTGGCTTTGCCGAACCCACCGGAGGCGGAGAAATAAGACATAAGATCTTCAAACACTGGCACCGGGCGGCCAGTACGCGGCATCCAAAACATCAAGTACATAAAGAAGGTGACTGACAGTCCCCCAGCCCCAAGTGCTGCGAGAAAGTAGAGCGGTGACCAGTTTTGACTGGCGGTATTTTGATTTTGGGTAAGCATGTCGCGTCTCCTGTTTTGATACGACGTTGATTCGTGCGGGAACCCCGACTTGGAGACAAAATTGCCAGAGGCGCGCGAAGCTGTCGGTGATATTGTTACAATTGCAATGAATATGACATTAACGGGGATACCCCCCTCGTTTTTAATGGGGGGATTACCCACTTAGCTAAATCTGGATCGAACAACTTTCACCTAAGAAACGCTCGGAACCGTAGGCATATCCATGCCGTTGCGAAGGCGGCAGTGGGCACGGTAATGAGTCAGAAAAACATCGCCAGTAAGCTCATCTAGAAAATGACTACGTTGCAGACGGTCCATCACAGGGCCCTTCATTTCAGACAAATGCAGACGAATGCCCATATCTTTCAGACGCGTGTTAATAGCTTCAAGGCTTTCAAGTGCGGAAAAGTCGATCTCGTTAATCGCGATGCCGTTAATCACCACATCCCGGATTGCTTCGTCCTTCACGAGGCGGGCAAATAGGTAATCCTCAAGGAAACGCGCATTGGCAAAGTAGAGACTACCATCAATACGGATTGCCAGAAACTGTGGATGAGTTTCAACTTCGTGGCGCAGAATATTACGAAAATGCTCGGTCCCCGGCACAAGGCCGATTTCAGCAATATGTGGGCGCGAAGTTTTGTACAGGAACAGCGCGATGGACAGGATAACACCGGCGGAAACCCCAATCTCGACCCCCATGCTGAGGGTCAAGATGATCGTGGCAGCAACGGCGGTGAAGTCGGCTTTGGAATACCGCCAAGAGGTCTTCAAGATCGAGAAATCGACCAGAGACAGCACCGCCACAATGATGGTCGCGGCAAGAGTTGCTTTGGGCAAGAAGAAGATCAAGGGAGTCAAAAATAACGCGGCAATCCCAAGGCCCACAGCGGTGAAGGCACCTGCGGCGGGGGTTTCCGCCCCCGCATCGTAGTTCACCACAGAACGGGAGAAACCACCCGTAACGGGGAAGCCACCGGTGAGGGTTGCACCAATATTGGCAGCACCCAAACCAATAAGTTCTTGGTCAGGGTCAATACGTTGACGTTTCTTGGCAGCAAGGGTTTGGGCGACGGAAATAGATTCCACAAAGCCAATGACCGAGATCAGGATCGCTGGCACCAAGAGATCCTGCAACAGGGTCACATCAAAGGAAGGAAGGGTTAAAGGCGGCAGGCTTTGTGGTACAATCCCGACGATTTTAACACCCTGAGCATCAAGCCCAAAAACAGCGACGGCCGCAGTGGTGACAACGACAGCAAGAACCGGCCCCGCTTTCGTGAGATTACCTGCCAAAGACGTAGACGCACCAAGGCGCATCAGTAATGGCTTCATCCCTTTGCGCACCCAGAAAAGAAACACCGTAGCCAAGGTACCGATAAGGAATGTGATCCAATTGATCTCACCAAGATGGGCTGGGATCGAACCCAGCATTTCCGGCAGTGTATGACCATGGGCTGGAACACCCAGCAGATGTTTCAACTGGCTGGTGGCGATCAACACCCCAGACGCAGTAATAAAGCCTGCAATCACCGGGTGGCTAAGAAAATTGGCGAGAAAGCCAAGGCGGAATACCCCCATCAGCACGAGGATCAACCCCGACATGCCCGCGAGGGTGATAGCCGCAATAGCATAACCCGCAGTGCCTGCTTCGGCCACCTGCCCCACCGCGGCGGCTGTCATCAAGGAAACCACTGCGACCGGCCCGACAGCCAATGCACGGCTGGTGCCGAATATTGCATACAACACGATCGGCAAGATTGAAGCGTAAAGCCCCATTTCCGGCGGCAGCCCGGCCAACAGCGCATAAGCAAGCGACTGCGGGATCAGCATAATTGTCACGATTAAGGCAGCCAAAAAATCACCAGAAAAGGTTTTGCGGTCATAGTGGCGTCCCCAATCTAAAACGGGGAGGAACCGTACTATACGATTGATATGCATTTATATTTTCCGGGATCAGAGTTTTTTGTAAGCTGGCGAGAACCGAAGCTCCCGCCGTTACCAATCAACCGCTTACATACTTAAATTCACATCAATTTTTGTGCAAAATGAGGCGAAAAGCGGGTTTGATAGAGGTTTCAAAGCGGTTTTACTTGGCCGTTACCTTTTCAGGTTTTGCAAGCCACTCTCTCCCTTTTAACATCCCCTTCCAATAGACCGGTGGCAAAAGCTTCTCTTTCAAGAACCAAGCCGCACGCGTTGGTTTCGTGCCATCAACCAACCATTTTGGAAAACTCGGCAACAACACGCCACCATAGCCAAATTCGGCCAAAACGATTTTTCCTCGCTCAACCGTCAGCGGGCATGATCCATAACCGTTATAACTGGAAGTGGGTGATTTCCCGTGAATATCCGCTACGACATTATCGGCAACAACCGGTGCTTGCATTCGGGCCGCTGCGGCTGTTTTGGCGTTTGGCGCGTTCATCACATCGCCCAAAGACCAGATGTTATCATAGGTCTTGTGTCGCAAAGTTGCTTGGTCAACATCGATCCAACCCGCGGCATCCGCAAGCGGTGACACACGAATGAAATCCGGTGCTATTTGAGGAGGGCAGACATGCATCATGTCAAATTCCATCTCAACACGTTCAACTGGCGTATTGGGCTTTGCAACGTCGAACCAAGCTTTTTTAGCTACACCATCAACGGCGACAAGGTTGTGGAAAAAATTCAGATTGGCGTCGTATTTTTTGACGTATTCCTCCAGCGCAGGCACGTAATCTTTCACACCAAACAACACACCACCTGCGTTGTTAAAATGGATGTCGATATTTTTCAGATCGCCACATCTGTGCCAGTGATCGCCGGATAGATACAACGCCTTTTGCGGCGCACCGGCGCATTTAATCGGCATCGGTGGTTGGGTGAAAATTGCTCGCCCCTGCTTCATGCCAGACACAAGTTCCCAAGTGTAAGGTGCAAGATCATAACGATAGTTGGAGGTCACCCCATTCTTGCCAAGGGTCTCTACTAAGCCCTCGACCGCATGCCAATCCAGTTTGATACCGGGGCAAATGATTAGACGTTTGTATTTCACGACACGACATCCATCCAACACGACAGCATTGTCTTGCGGTTCAAAAGCGGCAACGGCGGACTTCACCCAGTGTACACCGCGCGGGATGAGAGAACCCATTGTTTTTGCTGTATTAGCCGCGTCAAATATACCGCCACCAACCATGGTCCACCCCGGCTGGTAATAGTGGATATCAGCCGGATCAATGATCGCAATTTCTAGATCATCTGAACGGGATTTAAGGCTGGCCGCAACCGCGATGCCTGCAGCTCCCGCGCCAACAATCACCACGTCATAAGAGGCATCGCCCTGATCGGTTGGTGTCTTACCACCATTGGCAATGCGGCGAACGACACCGGCCATATCGTAACCTGCACGTTTGGCGGCAGCGAGAATATCAGCCATGGGCAGCACCTCTGCCTGGCTTAGCGACCAAAGCGTCGCGCAGCGCGTACCTGTGCGGCAATAGGCATAAACCGGGCCCGGCAATTCGCGCATGGCCTTAGCAAAATCATCGGCGTCTTCATCGCTAACCTTGCCTGAGGTTACGGGCAGATAGCGGGCTTCAATGCCCATTTTCTTGGCTGCAGTTTCGATTTCCTCGAACGAGGGTTGATCGGCACCTTCGCCATCGGGACGGTTACAGATAATCGCCCGAAATCCGGCAGCGGCTAGGACTGGGATATCATCGGCGGTGATTTGCGGGCTGACGCTAAGGGCGTCTGAAATTTCGCGCGTTTCCATACAGTCCACTCTTTTACAGTTTGTTCACAGGTACTTTGAGCATCGGGTCGCCCTGCTCATCAGTTGGGACTTCGCCCGCGCGCATATTGACTTGCAGTGCCGGGATAATCAGCTTTGGCATATCAAGTACCGCGTCCCGTTCCGTGCGGAATTTGACAAACTCTGCTTTTGACTTGCCTCCGCCCACGTGAATGTTGTGGGCTTTTTCCTCAGATACCGTGGTTTCCCACTGAATTTCACGGCCATTCGGGCCATAATCATGGCACATAAACAGACGCATATCGTCAGGCAAAGCCAATACACGTTGGATGGATTCGTATAACTCTTCAGCAGAACCGCCAGGGAAATCAACACGTGCAGAACCACCATCAGGCATGAACAAAGTGTCGCCAACAAAGGCGGCGTTGCCCATCACATGCACCATACAGGCCGGGGTGTGGCCCGGGGTATGCATGGTGAAACAGGTCATCTCGCCGACTTGATAGACGTCCCCTTCTTTGAATAACTTATCAAACTGGCTGCCGTCACGTTGGAATTCTGTGCCCTCATTAAACACTTTTCCGAAGACGTCTTGCACGATGGTGATATTTTGGCCAACGCCAACTTTGCCACCAAGTTTTTCCTGAATGTAGGGCGCTGCAGACAAGTGATCCGCGTGAACGTGGCTTTCGATCTGCCAGATCAATTCAAGCCCGCGATCCTGAATGAACTCAATTAATTTGTCTGCATTTTCAGAGGTGATCCGCCCAGCGGCGTAGTCAATGTCCATTACGCTGTCGACAATAGCACAAGCCTTGGAGGCCGGATCTTTCACCACATAGCTGATGGTGTTTGTGGCTGGGTCAAAGAAAGCTGTGACCTCGGGCTCTACTTCCATGGAAATTGGATAATCGCTCATCTTCGGGTCTCCTCCCCCAGATTGTTCAAAAACGCGTAAGCCGGGCCCGCACGCCAATAGTTCAGGCCAGCAGCATTTAGCGGCGGCAGGTTTTAATACCAAAGAGTGTATAGAGTGGGCAGAAGCGTACAAGGGCGGTGCCCACAAAAACCACGCCCGCGATGGTGGTGATGATTTTGACGATGACGCTGTCAAACAGCGCAGGGCCAGAAACCCAAGCCAGCAGGATCAGAACAATGCCCACAACAATACGAAGGATGCGGTCAGCCCCGCCAAGGTTTACAATCATTTTTTAGGCTCCGGTTATATCTATGCCCGTGTCATAGCCCGACCGCCCAGTCAGTTCGGTGACATTATCACCAAAGACAGGGATGGGCGGATTACACCGCCGTTGCTGCCAATTTCTCTAGGGCGGGCTTATCAAGTAAAGTAATCGTGCCCCGGCTTTGGGCGGCCCAATTGCGGCGCTGGAATTCCTGAAGTTGGCGCGAGATGACTTCGCGAGCAGTGCCAAGTTCGGCGGCCATTTTTTGGTGAGTAGATTTAACCTCAGACGCGTCGCCAGCAAGCTCCAACAGACGTTGTGCAAGACGGATATCCATACGTTGAAATGCGATGTCCTCAATCACCTGAAACAAATCCGTGATACGGCGGGAATAGGCGGTGAAGACGAAGCGGCGGAAGGCCTCAGACGTGGAAATCAGATCCTCAAATACCTTACGTGGGATAGCTGCGGCGGTGACCTCAGTCTCTGTGATGCCCTCGGCGGAGTAATCGTCATAGGCCAGAAGGCAGGCCGTGGTCATGACGCAACTTTCACCTGCGTTCACACGATACAAAACAATCTCACGCCCGCCCTCGGACAATTGCTGTACGCGAACCGTTCCCTCCAGAAGCAGCAACAGGTTTTCAGGCGCTTTGTCCGGGCCAAAGATCACGGTATTCGTAGGCACGGTTATGACCTTGCTGCGACTGGTCAATTGATCACGCAGCTCTGGTCCAAGCTGTGAAAGCCCCACAAATCGGTCGATCCAGTTGGTGTTGCTCATAAGACGCCTCAATCATTCTGGTTGGTTAGCATTCAACCTAAAGCCTTCCTGTGCAAAGGTCTATGCGAGAGCACGTAACATCCGGGGGCAAATCCCGTAACGTTACGAAAAAAATGAAATTCTAGTTTTTTGTAACATAAGGCTTGCTTCGAATCGCACATGGAAATATCCCGACCATACGGTCGGTCAATAATCCGTGTATTTTGACGCCACCGGGTAAGACGTATAAGGGAGCCCACAACATGGACGCATTTATTTGCGACGCGACTAGAACACCGATCGGCCGCTATGGCGGGGCGCTTTCCTCTATACGCACAGATGATCTGGCGTCCCTCCCCATTGCGGCTTTGATGGCACGCAATCCACAGGTCGATTGGGCCAGTGTCGATGATGTGATTTTTGGTGACGCCAACCAAGCCGGTGAAAGCAACCGCAATGTGGCGCGTATGGCCGCCCTACTGGCAGGATTACCAGTGGATGTCCCAGGTACAACTGTGAACCGTTTGTGCGCCAGTGGCATGGATGCAGTTGGCATGGCCGCGCGTGGTATTAAAGCCGGCGATTATGATCTTGCGATTGCAGGTGGCGTCGAAAGTATGTCGCGTGCGCCTTTTGTGATGGGCAAGCAAAGCACCGCTTTTGGTCGTGCGGCGCAGATGTTTGACACGACCATCGGCTGGCGTTTCATCAACAAGAAAATGCAGAAGATGTATGGTACGGATTCCATGCCAGAAACTGCCGATAATGTGGCAGCGGATTACAACGTGAACCGGGCCGATCAGGATGCTTTTGCGGCACGTAGCCAAGCCCGTTGGGCCACCGCGCATGAAGCAGGCGTCTTTGCGGATGAGATCACCGCCGTTGAGGTGCCTCAGCGCAAGGGGGATGCGGTTGTTGTTGATACAGATGAACACCCTCGCCCCGGTACAGATGCAGCAAAACTTTCCAAATTGAAGGGCGTAAACGGGCCGGATTTGACCGTAACCGCAGGCAATGCATCTGGCGTGAACGACGGTGCGGCAGCTCTGTTGATCGCTTCAAGCACTGCAGTCGAAAAGAATGGCCTGACGCCAATGGCACGAATTGTGGGCATGTCTGCGGCAGGCGTTGCGCCCCGCGTCATGGGCATAGGCCCAGTACCTGCGACACGCAAGGTTCTGGCGCGTGCAGGCCTGACCATTGAAGATATGGATGTCATTGAACTTAATGAAGCTTTCGCAAGCCAGGGCATCGCAACCCTGCGCGAATTGGGCGTCGCTGATGATGCGCTTCATGTGAACCCGAACGGCGGCGCAATTGCAATTGGCCACCCGCTTGGCATGTCCGGCGCGCGGCTTGTGATGGCCGCAGCCTATCAACTCAAACGCACGGGCGGGCGTTATGCGCTTTGCACCATGTGTGTCGGTGTCGGCCAGGGTGCCGCCATCATTATCGAACGCGTATAAGGGAGGAAGACCGATGTATGCACAGCTGGTAAAATCCACCGGAAGTGGGGTTAAATCCCGCGAGGAAATGACGGATCAAGAACGAGATTTTCAGGATAAAATCGACGCGGATATCAAGATTGAGCCGCGCGACTGGATGCCTGATGATTACCGCGCCACGTTGATCCGCCAGATGGGGCAACACGCCCACTCTGAGATCGTCGGCCAACTGCCCGAAGGCAACTGGATCACTCGTGCACCAACGCTTGAACGCAAGGCAATTTTGCTGGCAAAAGTACAGGACGAGGCCGGGCATGGTCTGTATCTATATTCCGCTGCTGAAACCCTTGGCGTAACCCGCGATGAACTGACAGAAATGTTGCTGGATGGTCGGATGAAATACTCATCCATCTTCAACTATCCAACCTTGAACTGGGCCGATATCGGCGCGGTTGGCTGGCTTGTTGATGGTGCTGCGATCATGAACCAAGTACCGCTGCAACGTACATCATACGGCCCCTATTCCCGTGCCATGGTTCGGATTTGCAAGGAAGAAAGTTTCCACCAACGTCAAGGTTATGACGCAATCCGTAAGATGGCGGAAGGCACCCCGGCGCAGAAGAAAATGGCACAGGATGCGCTGAACCGGCTTTGGTATCCATCTCTGATGATGTTTGGCCCTTCTGATAAAGATTCTGTGCATTCTGCACAATCCATGGCTTGGAAAATCAAAATCAACACCAACGATGAGCTGCGTCAAAAGTTCGTGGATCAGACAGTGCCACAGATTAAATTTCTAAACCTTGAGGTACCTGACAAGAACCTCAAATGGAACGCGAAACGTGGTCAACATGACTACACTGACCCCGACTGGAACGAGTTCTTTGACGTGATCAAAGGCAACGGTCCCTGCAATGTTGATCGTCTCGCAGCGCGTAACAAAGCTTGGGATGATGGGGCCTGGGTGCGTGATGGTCTGATGACCCATGCGAAGAAAAAAGCCGCTGCCAAAATGGCCGCTGAGTAAGTCAATTAGAGGAGAAATCAGATGCAAAACGAATGGCCCCTCTGGGAAGTATTTATCCGTGGCCAACATGGGATGAGCCACCGTCA
>Ga0209395_1002045_pt1 | contig 27275 bp, 25 predicted proteins | sample GOMGulsemesocosm_3_FD_184635 | JGI IMG/M metagenome (GOLD analysis project Ga0209395, IMG submission 184635) | Methane-oxidizing microbial communities from mesocosms in the Gulf of Mexico - GOM9D Gulf of Mexico (SPAdes) (version 2) | ecosystem: Environmental > Aquatic > Marine > Cold seeps... | reverse complement strand
CAACAGAATACCAAAGCGGATCCCCAGTCGCGATGACCACAACACGCTGATGTCTACGGGATTTCAGCAGATTGATCAGATCAGAAAACGGACTGGGCCAATTGATACGTTCTGCACCTGAAATCTGCGCTATATCGCTGTGGCGCTGCCCTCCAACGATCAGTTCAGCGGTCTCCACAACGGCGCGTGTCGCAGGCGCCAACCCAAGAAGCCCATCTTCACCAATACCAACAATATGCAACCAAGGCACTGCGCTTTGCTTGGGGTTATCAACTGTAGCATTGTGGTTTGTCATAATTTGCCCCGTAAAACACTAAAACCGGTAAGCTGCGATAGTATGAAGCCCTTCCTAGAAGTCAAATGCACAGTTTATGCGCGCGGATCGACAATAGGCATTGCCGAAAACTCCACTAGATCTATGGCAGGTAAACAGATGCGAAGGAATGTGGGTTTGGGACTTTTGGTGAACGGCAACTGGCAAGACAGCTGGTATGAGACAAAATCAAACAATGGCAGCTTTAAGCGTCAAGAAGCAGGTTTTCGAAACTGGGTCACCAAAGATGGATCCCCTGGGCCAACCGGGCGCGGCGGGTATAAAGCACAAAGCGGGCGATATCATCTGTATGTATCTTACGCCTGCCCATGGGCCCACCGCACGCTGATCTTTCGCAAGCTGAAAGGGCTGGAGGATCATATCGGCGTCTCTGTCGTGCACCCCGATATGCTTGGTGAAGGCTGGACATTTAATTCTGAATTCTCTGGTGCAACAGGTGACTCGCTGCATGGCCATCGCTTTATGCGAGAAGTTTATCTTGCCGATACAGCGGATGTGACAACCCGTGTGACCGTCCCTGTTCTTTGGGATAGGGAAACCGGAACGATTGTGTCAAACGAAAGCTCTGAGATCATTAGGATGTTTAACAGTGCTTTTGACGACGTTACAGGAAACACCCTAGATTTATGGCCTGAAGAGCTGCACCCAAGGATTGAGGAATTCAACGACAGGATTTATTCAGATATCAATAACGGCGTCTATCGGGCAGGTTTTGCAACCAGCCAAAGCGCGTATGATGATGCTGTCCATAAACTGTTTAACGCTCTGGATTGGCTTGAAGGGCACCTATCCCAGAACCGCTATCTGCTTGGGGATCATCAGACCGAGGCCGATTGGCGGTTGTTCACGACATTGGTCCGTTTTGACCCTGTTTATCATTTGCATTTCAAATGTAACCGAAGACGGTTGATTGATTACAAAAACCTGTGGGCATTTACGCGTGAGTTGTATCAAACGCCGGGCGTGGCAGAGACCGTTCGAATGGATCATATCGTGCGCCATTACCATTACAGCCACGACACGATAAATCCGCATCGGATCATTCCGATAAACCCAGTTCTAGATTTTTCAAAACCTCATCAGCGGGATCAAGTGCCGCTGGCGTAATAGCGCACCATTTCCGTCAGATCTGATGGTGGGGTCTCGCGTTGCACCACGGCCCGTACATTGGGGATGTGATGGAAAATCGATCCGTCTGAGAAGAACGAGGTATTGGTCACAAATACGACCTGTGCCTCGGGCAACCGAAAACTTGCGTAATCAGCCAAAGCAATCGCGCTGCCACCCTCAAGCACCATATCAAGGATGATAACAGCGAAGTCCTCCGTGGTCAGAATTTCAGTGGCACTTTCTTGGTCACTTACCAAGGAAACGTCACAACCTGCGCGTTCGAGATGTCTTTGCCATAACTGGCCAAGCTCTCTTTTTGATTCAACAATCAGGACGCGCACACTCTTCTCCACTTTATCCTCTAGGATGTTCTCAGGTTAGCGGTCGCATGACACCCTTGCTACCTGGACAAAAGTTCAATACCGCTCAAAAAATCAAACTCGCGCGCACCACACCGGAACAGGCATCTGAGCAGTTCATTTTGGTCGAATCCACGCACTTCTATAACTACATGCACCTGCTGACCGATACGAAAAATACTCATATCATCGCTCTAAAACACCTTAAAAACAGTGCTTAAATTAGAAAAGACATCCAAAATCGTAATACTGAAATTCGGAAAGTCAGCATCCATACGATATTTTCGAGCCACACCGATTAGCACATTAACCAATTAAGAATATTAGATATTTCATGTTACTTTTCGAAACACACGCGATTTCATTCCTTTTGGAAGCGAATCAGAACGCCATCTTTTGGATTTATGCAAAGGGACATAAAAGGCGTCACATGTGACATTGTCCTGCGCCAAAGCAGTGACTATTCTGGCCAGAATGTTAACCTGTTCCGCTTCGCCACCCAGCACCTTATATTGGCTTTGCCTTAGCTGCCCGCAGCCCACGCCATACCTGCCAAATGATGATGACCTCACAACGATGGAAATACCCGTATGATACCTGTTTTTGCCCTGTTACTTGACGCCCTAATCGGCGACCCAAAATCGCTTTGGTCCAAGGTCCCTCACCCCGCCGTGATGATGGGTAAGGTGATTTCTTGGGCAGATCAGCGTTTCAACGATGATGACGACCCCGAGAGCACCCGCAAAGTGAATGGTATTCTGGTCTGCGTTGCATTGATTGTCAGCATGCTGATCCTTGCGGCTATCGTATGCTATTTACCCTTTAGCTGGCTGCTGTCTGTGCTAATCGGTGCCTCCTTGCTGGCTCAACGCAGCCTCGTTGAACATGTTCAAGCCGTTGCCGATGCCCTGCGCATTTCCACCACTGATGGGCGTGTGATGGTTGCGCGGATCGTAGGGCGCGACACGGCCAACATGTCTCATGAGGGGATCTCACGCAGTGCGATTGAAAGTGCTGCCGAGAATTTTTCTGACGGTCTGGTCGCCCCGCTGTTCTGGTTTTTGGTCGCAGGCCTGCCAGGAATTTTGATCTATAAAATCATCAACACCGCGGATTCAATGATCGGCTATCGCACGCCTCGACATCAAAGCTTTGGCTGGGCTTGCGCGCGCTTTGATGACGTACTGAATTGGATCCCAGCCCGGTTAACAGCGGTGATCATCCTGCTGACAGCCCAAGTGAAAACCAGTTTTTCCAAAATCCACAATGACGCGATCAAACACCGTTCCCCCAATGCGGGCTGGCCAGAAGCCGCGATGGCACGTGCGCTTGATGTCGCGCTTTCTGGGCCACGGTCTTATGAAGGCGAGATGCGCGATTTTCCATGGGTGAACGAAAACGGACGTCATGAGGCGGGCGCAGCGGACATCGAAAACGCCTGTTCTATTCTCTGGAAAAGTTGGGTCATCATACTGGCCGCAACCACTGTTGTGGCGGTGTTCCGCGCAATTTACTGATCCGATGTGCCTGTTCTGCGCCGCGCGTTGCCAGTGGGCAGCGCGCAATCTATTCTGTGTGCAAATATTCAGGAGCACATAATGAGATTTTCTTCCATTTTTACAGGCGCTGCCTTGCTGATTTCAACCGCAGTGGCGCAACCCGTTCTGGCACAATCCTGTGGCGGTGGGTTCAATAGTTTCGTCAACGGTTTGAAACGCGAGGCCCGTAACAGCGGCCATGACCGCGCCACTGTTGATCAGTTTTTTGCAAATGTCAGCCAAGATCAGGCCACTTTGCGCGCCGACCGTTCGCAGGGTGTTTTTCAGAAAGACTTTCTTGAGTTCTCCCAACGTCTGATTTCCCAGAACCGGATTGATAACGGCCGCCGCAACGCCCAGCGCTATGATGCTGTCTTTGACCAGATGGAACGTGAATATGGTGTTTCTCGTGGGGTCTTGCTGGCCTTCTGGGCCTTTGAAACCGATTTTGGCGCCGTGCAGGGTGACTTCAACACGGTGAATTCCCTTGTGACTTTGGCGCATGATTGCCGCCGCCCTGAGTTATTCCGCCCTCAGATTTTCGCAGCCCTTGAACTTTATGAGCGTGGGGATCTTGACCCACAACGTACCAAAGGTGCCTGGGCGGGTGAAATCGGCATGGTGCAAATGCTGCCCGAAGACATCATTAGCAACGGGATTGATGGCGATGGAGATGGGCGCGTCACCCTGAAAACATCTGCCCCGGATGCCTTGCTATCGGGGGCCAATATGTTGCGCAGCCTTGGTTGGCGCGCAGGCGAGCCATGGTTGCAGGAAATCTCTGTGCCATCCGATTTGGATTGGGCGAAAACCGGGCTCGATCACGCGTCTTCCGTGCGTGAATGGAAACGCATGGGCATACGTGCCCGTGAAGGAAATCTCGGCGCAGGTAACTTGCAGGCTTCGGTTCTATTGCCCATGGGCCGCAATGGGCCTGCCTTCCTCGCCTATCCGAATTTCCACGTCTATTTTGAATGGAACAAAAGTTTTGTATACGTGACCACCGCCGCCTATTTCGCCAACCGTTTGGAAGGTGCTGGCCGCTATAATCCGGGCAACCCTAGCCCCGCGTTATCTGGCAATCAGATGGAAGCGCTGCAACGCGCCCTTCAAAATAGAGGACACGATGTCGGTGGCGTTGACGGTATTCTGGGCGCAAAAACCCGCGCTGCCATTCAGGCGGAACAGATCCGACTTGGGCTACCTGCCGATGCTTGGCCAACCATGGACCTGCTCAATCGTCTGTAATTCAGTGTAATTATTTGGGGGGCGAATGGGAAACCATTCGCCCTTTTTGCGTGATCAAAAATCATCTTAAACCCTTAAGCCACCAGTGTTGTCGCCTTCTGCAAGTCAACAGACACCAATTGACTGACCCCCTGTTCGGCCATCGTGATCCCGAAAAGTCGATCCATACGCGCCATTGTGACCGCGTGGTGGGTGATGATCAGGAAGCGGGTTTGCGTGCGGCGGCACATCTCATCCAGTAGATCACAAAAACGGGTAACATTTGCATCGTCTAGGGGCGCATCGACCTCGTCCAGCACACAGATCGGTGCAGGATTGGCCAAAAATACCGCAAAGATTAAAGCCATTGCTGTTAGTGTCTGCTCTCCCCCTGACAGCAGTGAAAGCGTTGATAGTTTCTTGCCCGGGGGTTGGCACATGATCTCTAGACCCGCTTCCAAGGGATCATCACTTTCGACCAGAACAAGCTTGGCCTCACCGCCACCAAAGAGATGGGTGAACAACACAGAGAAGTTTGAATTCACCTGATCAAATGCCGCCAGAAGGCGCTCTCGACCTTCTTTGTTTAGGCTGGAAATCCCCAACCGCAACGCCTTGATCGCTTCTTCTAGATCGGTCTTTTCTACGACAAGTGTCGCGTGTTCTTCGCAGACATCCTTACTGTCTTCCTCGGCCCGGAGATTCACCGCCCCCAAGGCTTCGCGCTGGCGTTTTAAGCGGTTGACGTCGGCCTCTATGGCTTCCATGCCGGGCAATTCATCAGGATTGATCTCTAAAGTTTCCAGCAGTGCGGCAGGCGTGCATTCCTGTTCTTCATCAATACGTTCCGCCGCATGGGCCACAGCTTCACGCGCGGCATCAGAACGTGCTTCACCCCGGGCGCGAGTTTCGCGCGCCTCTGAAGCTGTGCGTTCTCCTGCGCGTTCTGACTCCCTGGCCACACGCAGCGCGGTCTCACCCTCGGCAAGCCGATCTGCAGCAGTACGTCGGCGATCTTCGGCCTCACCGATTGCGTCTGAAAGCTCCTCCCGCTTTGCTGCCAATTCTGCAGGTGCGGTTGACGCATCCTTCAACTCAACTTCAGACTGCAGGCGACGTTCGTCAATCTCTGCCAATTGATTTTCCGCAGTCTGTAACCGCAGACGCCAGCCTGATATTTCCTTGGTGATTTCTTGGCGGCGCTTCAGGCGGGCTTCACCTTCTCGGCGCAGCTCGTCATAGGCCGCACGCTTTGACATCATGGTCATCCGCGCAGCTTCCACTGTCATTTTCGTATCCTCAACCGAGGCCCGCGCGGCATCCAAATCTGCTAACCCCGCGACCTGCGCATCAGCTTCCCGCACCGCATTGCGCGCGATTAGAGCTTCCTCCTCAAACCGGGTCACAGCAAGGCCGAGGCTTTCCAATTTCCCCCCGGCGATCGACAGTTCAGCCTCAGTCGATGACATCGCACGAGTCGCGTCAGCCAAGGAACGATCCGCTTGCTTTCGCGCCTCCCGTGCGGCGCGGTCTGCTTCTGTGCGTTGTGCCAAAAGCTGGGTCAGGTTTTCATGTGTCTGCACAGCGGTTTTTGCCCGCTCTGTTGCGGCATCCAATGAACGCTGCAATTCGGCAAGGCGATTAAGCTGTTGCAGGCGCATCGCAGCCGCAGAAGGTGCATCATTGGCCCCAAGGCGAAACCCATCCCAGCGCCAAAGGTCACCCTCGCGACTGACAAGTCGTTGCCCCGGTTTCAACTGAGCCTGCAAAACAGGGCCATCTTCACGGGATACTATCCCAACCTGACTAATACGGCGCGTAAGAACGCCGGGCACAGAAACATGCAGTGCCAAAGGCATCGCATCTTTAGGAAGATCTTGGTCCTCATCATAGCCGGGCAATTGCGCCCAACCTGACGGTGTATCTGGCGCGATCTCTGGGGATTTTAGATCATCCGCCAAAGCCGCGCCCAGCGCTTGTTCATAACCATTGACCACTTTCACTTCATCTAGAAGCTGCCCGTGTTCCCCAGTATCTCGTTCCAACAATCGGGCCAAAGCGGCTGTTTCAGCGCGCAGCGCATTGGCTTCGCCTTCGGCTTCTGATCGTTCCGCACGGGCGTCTGATTCTTGTTCCTGCGCTTCCTCACGGGCCTGATCGGCAGCGCTTAATGCGATGTCTGCTTCTTCGGCTGCGATCTGTGATGCATTTCGCGCGGCTATAGCTGCATTCAGGTATTCTTGCGCCTTTATCTGCGCTTCACGCGACAAGGCAACCTCCTGACGCGCATGCTGTGCATCTTGTTCATTCTTCGCCAACGTCTTGCGAGTGTCTTCCAGAAAACGATGTGCAGATTGATGACGGGCTGCAAGACGCGCAACGTCTTCGGTCAACTGTGACAGCGCATCTTCGCTTTTTTGCAAAATAGAGGCCCCATCACGGCTTTGGGATTCGGCAAGGGACAGCTTTTCCTCATACCCATCCGCGGCCTTTAAAAGCTGTTCCTGTTCCCACTCTAGGCGTTCAATCGTCTCGCCTGCGTCCCGGTTCAATTCGTTCTCGCGTATTTTGTCGCGGGCAAGCTGTTCTATACGGGCTTCAAGGCGCGTAATCATCTGATGCGCGTTTTGTTCTTGGTCAGTAAGCGTATCACGTTGCACCTGAAGCCGTTGCAAGAGGGCCGCCGCGATGGCTTCTTCTTCACGTAGGGTGGGCAGCTTCTCCTCTGCCTTCATCCGGGCTTTTGCCTTCTCGCGCACTTGGCTTTCCGCCTTTGCCGCAAGCAAAGTCGCCTCGCGCAGCTGATCATCCGCTTTCAAGCGCCCGTCGTCAGCTTCCTTCCAGCGGCGAAACAGCAAGATACCTTCCGCCTTGCGCAAATCCGCACCAATGATCCGATAACGTTCCGCTTGACGCGCCTGACGTGCCAGCTGCGCAATCTGTGCCGCCAACTGATCGATCACATCATCCACGCGTGTCAGATTGTTTTCTGCACCTCTCAACTTCAACTCTGCTTCGTGGCGACGTTGGTAAAGACCTGAAATTCCGGCGGCTTCTTCCAAGATCCGTCGCCGCGCTTTGGGTTTTGAATTGATCAGTTCCGCAATCTGCCCCTGCCGTACAAGCGCAGGCGAATGTGAACCGGTTGATGCATCCGCAAACAACATCTGAATGTCACGCGCACGCACATCTTTGGTGTTGGCCTTATAGGCACTGCCCGCATCGCGGGTGATCCGGCGCGTAACTTCTAAGGTGTCGTCCTCGTTGAAGCCCGCCGGCGCAACACGTTCAGAATTATCAATCTGCAAAACAACTTCGGCGAAATTTCGGGCTGGCCGCGTTGAGGTCCCGGCAAAGATCACATCTTCCATCCCGCCGCCACGCATCGCAGAGGGGCGATTTTCACCCATCACCCAACGCAAGGCTTCCAGCAGGTTGGATTTTCCACAACCATTGGGCCCGACAACACCTGACAGCCCCTCCTGAATAAGAAGTTCTGTCGGATCTACGAAGCTTTTGAAGCCGTTCAGTTTGAGTCGTGAAAACTGCAAAGTTTGCCTGTAATGATTCCAATGGTTCGTTAGCTTGTGGATCTGACCACCTCAAGTCAACGGTGAACTAATTAACACACCTTAACCGTGTCTCCCGCCCCACATGGAATTTGCACGAATTTTGGGCAATCAATCGGTTCATCGTTGCTTTTTTGATAGCAAGGGACGCAAATATTGATAGATCTGAAATGAGGGATATGATGAGTGTCGTAATTGAGAAAGGGGATCCCAGAGATCCCAGAGCCACCGGGCTTCTTAAGCAAAGCCACGCGTTGATGCAGGAATTATTCCCAGCGGAAAGCAATCATTTTCTATCGATTGATGACCTTTGCACGCCTGATATTCACTTCTTTGTTGCCCGGGTGGATGGCAAAATTCTTGGCTGCGCTGCTCTTGCGGAGAGAGACGGCTATGGCGAGTTGAAATCAATGTTCGTTGATCCGGCTGCGCGCGGGCAAAACCTTGGGCAAAAAATCTTGGATCATCTTGACGAGGCTGCACGCGCCTTAGGCTTGCCTGCTATACGGCTTGAAACAGGCGATGCGTTGAAGGCAGCCCATAAATTGTATGAACGTCATGGATATGCCTATCGCGGACCTTTTGGGAACTACCCAGATGATCCCCTAAGTCTGTTTATGGAAAAAGCGCTGTAATCTATTCCGGCCCGCAATCAAGCTTTGCGCGGATCAGGGCGGCATCACCAAAGAGCCCGTTTTCTTGAATAGAACATCCGGAAACCTGCTCGATAGCGATGCGTGCCCTGGGAAAAATTGTGTCAATTTTGGCCGGGAATTCAAAGTTCGTTCTCACGGCTTCGGCCACATTACCTTTCACATAGACTTCGAACACAGAGCCGCCCACAACAACTGTATTTCCTAGACTACCAATCATTCTGGGGCTTGGGCCATCACAAGCCACAAGCACCGATAGAATAGAAACGGTTGAAATAATTAATGAAAATGATCGCATACAACCCCCTTCATACGATTTCAGCTACGACCAATTATTGACAAGCAAGAGCTTAACAAATCATTACTTCAAGCGAGAATTACCAACTTTTTTAACTCCCTTTCACCCGTTGCATTTCAGATATTTGCTTGCTGCAATTATGTTTAAAAAACGATACTTAGCGAGCACTATATGATTTAACGTGCACGTACGCACATAAATTGCGCGCTCAGTTGAATTGGAATGACTGTAGGAACACCTATGTTAGCCCAAGCAAACAAACAGGACGTATCATGACCGAATTTTCATTGCTGGGTATTTCCGGCGCACTGCGCAAGGACTCCTTTAACCGGAAACTCATTCGCGAAGCTGGCCGCCTAGCCGCTGCAGACTTCAGCGAAGCCGATCTACAACTTCCTCTGTATGACGGAGACGTCGAAGAAACGCAGGGGATTCCCGCTTCGGTTCAGATCTTGGCGGATCAGATCGCCGCTGCCGATGCCGTGGTCATCTCGACCCCTGAATACAACCAAGCCCTGTCAGGCGTGTTGAAAAACGCGCTCGATTGGGTTAGCCGCACCGAAGGGAACCCTTGGAAAGACAAACCTGTCGCGATTATATCCGCCGCTGCCGGGCGCGCTGGCGGTGCACGAGCAACATATAGTCTGCGCCTTGCCATGACCCCATTCCAGCCACGCCTTCTGACCGGGCCGGAAGTTGGCGTAGCTGCTGCGTACCAAGAATTTGATGACAACGGCCAGCTTATCAGTGAGCAGTACGTTAAGACATTGACTGCACTTATGAATGCGTTGAAAGCAGAGACCACGCGCTAATCGCGGCTGACAAAAATCTAGCGGGCGATTAAGGTCGCCCGTATGGAACATAATATTGGCAAACAAAAGCAACTGACCTGCACGCTAGACCCCGCCCGCGCCGCGGCTTTGCATGTGGTCTTTGGGAGTACTGACCCTTGCCCTGTTGCTGGTGATCCCCTGCCCCCCTTCTGGCACCAGATCTATTTCTGGGAACCCCTGAACGAGGATCAATTGGGCCGTGATGGCCATACGGCGAGGGGGCAATTCATCCCCGATCTAGGCCTGCCCCGGCGCATGTGGGCCAGTGGTGCACTAGAGCTTCACGCACCACTTTTGATCGGAACGAAGGCGCAGAAAACCTCGACCATCGAAGATGTTCGCCTAAAAGAAGGGCGTAGTGGCAATCTGGGTTTCTGCACCATCCGTCACGATATTACGCAGACAGGTAAGCTTTGCGTAACGGAACGCCAAATTCTTGTGTTTCGTGAGGATCCAAGCCCGGGCAGCCCGCCGCCCGCGACCAAGTTTGCCCGACAGGATGAGCGTCGCAAAATCAGCCAAAGCGTTAGCCCAACCACTTTGTTCCGCTATTCCGCGCTAACGCTGAACGGCCATCGTATTCACTATGATCAAAACTACGCGCGTGAGGTCGAAGGCTATCGCGATCTGGTAGTTCATGGGCCGCTCTTGGCCCAAATCATGATGCAGATGGCCACAAAACGTGGCGAACTGGCCAGCTTTGAATGGCGCAATTCAGCCCCATTTTTTGCAGGCGAAATCGGCGACTTTTGTGAATTTGACGGTGAATATCAGGTGCGTGGATCAGATGGGCGGTTGATTGTGGCCGCAACAGCCACTTGGCGATAACCTTGTCAGAGGCTCGCTTCGACCCGGAAATCATCAGGGATCGTATCTATGCCGTCTAGAATAAGATCCGCCATGATTGTCGAAACTTTCGGCGCCATACCAAAGCCAATTTTAAAACCACCATTGCTGATAAATACGTCCTGCGCACCCGGCACAGCTCCAATCATTGGTGCACGTGTTTTGGCGCGCGGACGCACCCCTGCCCAACGATCAACCACTTCAGCGCCCCGCAAAACCGGCACCGCTTGCCTGGCTTTTTCAATCACGGCCTCAAGTTGTTCATCGACCTCATTTGGATTATCGAAATAGCGTTCGCTGGTTGATCCAACCGCGACCGTTCCATTGGAATGGGGCACAACATGCACACCATTTGCAAAAATTTGAGGGCCATTTCCTGCATCATATTTCAGCAACGCCCCCTGCCCTTTCACGCCGTTCCCGACCTCCTGACCTAAATCCTCTGAAAACTTTAGCAAGCCCTCATACCCGGTGGCGTAGACGATCTTTCCCTCAGGTTCAGGAGGCGTGTCACCTGTTAGAATACATCCGCCCTCAGCCTTGATCGCAGCCACCAGCGCGGCACATGCAAGACGCGGATTAAGCCGCGCGGTCAGCGTGTCATGCACAAGCCAGCCACTTTCGCTACGCGGTGCCCAACTGCCCGCTTGTTCTGCGCGGATCACATCCCAACGCGCTTGACCTTCCCAAAGGACCTTGGCATTTTCGTGCCGGGACCGCGCAAGCAAAAGCCCAGCCCCATCTGCAATCGCTTGCAGGCGCCCGGACCGACTGTACCCTGGGTCTTTCCCCGCCGTCGCACCGATTTCAGCCCAGAAAGGTTCCGCCATCAAAAGACTTTCCAATTGGAAAGCTTTCTTGGGGATCCATTGTTCAGGCACATGCGGTGCAAGTGCGCCCACCAGACCGCCACTGGCCCCAGCACCAGGCGCGCGCTTATCCCAGATTTGCACCTTCGCGCCGCGTTGCACACAGGTCCAAGCCAAGGTCAGCCCAGAGATACCCGCGCCAAAGATCGTTACATCTGCCATTGCCATTTCTGCGTGCTTTCGTAATGGTAAATTTTGCACTCTTCCTGTGCACCTTTGGACGCGCATATGCAAGACACTCACGACCCTCAACTTTCATGGCGAGACGATGGCGTTCCCGTATCGGAACGCTTTGACGACCCATATTTTTCCGTGGCCAATGGGCTTGAGGAAACACGGCATGTGTTTCTGGCGGGCAATGGTTTACCTGCCAGATTCCGCGATGGATTTCATATTGCAGAGCTGGGCTTCGGCACTGGGCTTAATATGTTGGCGGCATTGTTGATGTGGCGAAGCAGCGGACAAACCGGCAAACTGCATTTCACATCGTTTGAGGCCTTTCCGATGCAGGCCTCTGAAATGAATCAGGCGCTTGCACATTTCCCTGAAGCGCATGCAATTGCCGCACCCTTCCTTGAACAATGGAATGCTGGGGCGCGACGTATAGAGTTGCCGGATCTTGTCGCAGAAATACATATCGGCGATGCCCGTGCGCTGTTACCTGATTTGCATCTGCACGCAGATGCTTGGTTTCTTGATGGTTTCGCCCCCGCAAAAAATCCCGAGCTTTGGTCGGAAGATATTTTACATCAGGTCGCAAACCACACAGCCATAAGCGGAACTTTCGCCACATATACAGCGGCAGGCTTTGTGCGCCGCACATTGGATGAAGCAGGCTTTGACGTTTCTCGCGTACAAGGTTTCGGCCGCAAACGACATATGACCACCGGTATTCTGAGGACAAATCATGAGTGAAAATAACACCCGCCTTGGGATTTGGTTGATGATGGCGACGACCTTTGTCTTTGCCGTTCAAGATGGCCTGTCACGTCATCTCGCTGGTGAATATAATGTCTTGATGATCGTAATGATCCGCTATTGGTTCTTCGCCGCCTTTGTCATCACAATTGCGCGCCGTCAGGGGCCATTGCGCAAAGTTGTTGCAACTCAACAACCCATGGTACAAATTTTCCGGGGGGTGCTGCTGGCGGCTGAGATCTGCACCATGGTTTTAGCATTTACTTGGCTTGGTCTGATCGAAAGCCATGCGGTTTTTACCTGCTATCCTCTATTGGTTGCTGCATTGTCCGGTCCGGTTCTGGGGGAGTTTGTGGGCTGGCGACGTTGGGCTGCGATCGGCGTCGGCTTCATCGGCGTTCTGATCATTTTGCAACCGGGAAGCGGTGTGTTTTCGCTGGCTGCTTTGGTACCACTTGCCGCTGCCATGATGTTTGCACTTTACGGAATTCTCACACGGTTTGTGGCGCGCAAAGACAGCCCTGCCACCAGTTTCTTCTGGACCGGGGTTGCGGGTGCCGTCGCCATGACCGCTGTGGGCATCTGGTTCTGGGAGCCGATGGTCGCCCGTGATTGGGGTTGGATGGCTGCACTATGCGTCTCTGGTGTTCTGGGGCATTGGTTGCTGATTAAATGTTACGCAGTTGCCGAAGCCAGTGCAGTACAGCCTTTTGCCTATCTGCAATTGGTTTTCGTCAGCGTGATCGGCGTTATGTGGTTGGGTGAAACCCTGCGAACCAATGTGATGATCGGTACGGCTGTGGTGGTCAGTGCTGGCCTGTTTGCACTTTGGCGTGAACGTCGGGCCGCGAGGATCGCGGGGTAAGGGGGCCAGCCCCCATCTGTGCAAGCACAGATTCCCCCGGGATATTTGTGGAACCAAAATAATAGACCGTCAGCGGGTGCGGCGCAATTCTTGTGACAGGGTGATCGGTGCGGTTTGCCCGGAGAGGCGCGCGCGGTAAACCACCATGCTTTCCATGACCCGCATCACATAGTTCCGAGTTTCGCGGAAAGGAATGTGCTCAATCCAGTCGATGGGATCCGTGGCTTGGCGACGAGGATCACCATAGCGTTCCATCCAGCGGATCGGGCGTGATGGGCCCGCGTTATAACCTGCCGCGACCAGTGGATAAGCCGTGCCGAATTCTTCAACCAAACCGGCCAGATACGATGTCCCAAGGCGGGCGTTATAATCAGGATCATCTGTTAGGCCCGATAGGTTATACGCCACGCCAAGCTGGCTCGAGACTTGCTGCGCGGTCCGTGGCATCAATTGCATCAAGCCGCGGGCGCCTGCACCAGAGATCACTACGGGATCAAACTGACTTTCACGACGGGCAATGGAGAGGGCCAGTTCGGGCACCACGGGCAAGCGACCTTCTGTCAACGGGTGCAAAGGGTAGTAAGCCGCATGCAGAGTTAGCCCACGAGAGGCCGCGCGTTTGCCAACCATCACCGCGATATGAGGTTCTTTCAAAGCGATGGCAAGGCTGCCAAGTTGCCCTATTTCTTCGCGTGGCAGAGCTTCAGTGAGGTGAGTTAGGAAGCGTGTAGACAGCGACAGATCACCCGCTTGTTGCAGCAAGAATCCCGCTTGAAACACCGTACTTTCTAGAAAGGCCGCATGTTGCCAGTTGGGGAAACTCTCGTTGCCAGTGAGGTGCGTATCCATGGCAACACCGACGCGTTCCGCAGCAAGCAAGCCATAGAAACTGGTCTGGTAGCGCGCACCTTCACGGTAGAATTCTGCAGCACGGGCATCATTGCCAAGAGCCTCTTGCGCGCGGCCCTGCCAATACCCCGCACGGCCAAGGCTGATCGGGGTGAACACGGCGCCTTTAAAGCGGGCGAAATGGTAGGCTGCAGTTTCGGCATCATCCAATTTGCGCAGTGCGATATATCCAGCAAGCCACTCAAGATCAGCGAAATCACTGCCTGAAGCCATCCCATGAGTCGCGGCCAGGCGGTAAGCCAGTCGCGATTTTCCGTCGCGCATAAGTTGGCGGGAAATCGCACGTTGCCAGCGGCCCCAACGATTGGCTTCGCCGGTACCAATCGTGCTGCGTGCTTGAGAAATCGCCAACTCAGCAGCGCCTTCATAACGACCTTTGCGCGCACGCCAAGAGAAGCGTTCAAATGCAAGGCCAGGATCGTTTTGCAGGTTCGCCGGCACAGCTTTGATCAAATCATCGACGCCATTCTCATCGCGACGCAGACCCATGCGAGCTTTGGCTAGGGCTTGCCATCCTTCCGAGACCAAAGGCATCATCTTTGCAACCTCAGAACGATCACCCCGCCAAAGGAAATGATCCATACGTGCGCTGTGACGATCTGCAAGAATGCTGCCATAACGTCCTAAGTAAATCTCCCGGTCCTCATCTTCTGTCACGGGCAGCACCTGCCAAGCTTTGATGATCGCCGCCTCTGCATCACGAGGGTTACCAGTTTCGCGCAGCGCACGCGCAAGATACAACGCGCCATGACCTGTTTGTGGGGGCTGTTCATCAAAATATGCTATGACGTCACGCAGTCTGGTGTTTTCGGTGATGCTGGCTTCACCGCGGCGGCGCATCAGTTTCAAACCGGGCCAATCGGAGCGGCGGGCAAGAAAATCACGGTATTCAGCGAAGTTGCCTTCAGGGGAGCGCAAACGCAGCCATTGGATCACATCGCGCCCAACGGCGTTTGAACCGCTAGCGGCAGATTGTGCGGCAGACCAGTTCTCTGACGCTGCGGCCTCCAATGCGAGAGACAGTGCAGCAGCGTCTTGACGGGATTGTGCGGAGGCCATCTGCGCAAATAGAAAGATCGCTGAACATAACGAAAAGATGAGACTAAGACCGGTTCGCACTGCGATATTCCTCGTTTTGCGCAGATTCGCGCGATTTTGATGTCGAAACTACCCGATCTCCCCCTTCCAACAAGTCACAATCCCGGCTAGAGAGACCCGGCGGCGTTTGACCGCCGAAAATGAATCCGCATCAAGGCGAAAAGATTTCGCCCCACAACTGAAGGAAGCGCAACATGTTTACTGGCTCTTTGCCCGCATTGGTTACGCCGTTCAAGGACGGCTTGGTGGATTTTGATGCGCTCAAGAAACTTGTGGAATGGCATATTGCCGAGGGTTCCACTGGCCTCGTGCCCGTTGGAACAACCGGTGAAAGCCCAACCTTGACCCATGAAGAACATGAGCAAGTGATCGAAGCTGTGGTTGCTGCAGCGGCAGGTCGTGTACCAGTTATTGCAGGTGCTGGTTCCAACAACACCATTGAAACCATTCGGTTTTTACAACATGCGGAACGTGTTGGTGCAACGGCAGGTCTGGTCGTGACACCCTATTACAACAAGCCAACACAACGCGGTTTATACGCGCATTTCAAAGCGGCGCATGATGCTTGTGAACTGCCTATTGTGATTTACAATATTCCAGGTCGCTCCATGGTGGATATGACACCTGAGACCATGGGTGAGTTGGCAAAATTGCCGCGTATCATTGGTGTAAAAGACGCAACCGGCGATATCACGCGGGTCAGCCAGCAACGTGCGAGCTGTGGTGCGGATTTCACGCAATTGTCTGGTGAAGATGCTTCTGCCCTTGGGTTTAACGCCCACGGTGGGGTTGGCTGTATTTCCGTGACCGCCAATATTGCGCCACGTCTTTGTGCAGAATTCCAAGCGGCGACACTTGCGGGTGATTACGCCAAAGCCTTGGAATACCAAGACAAATTGATGCCTCTGCATGAGGCAATCTTTGTGGAACCCGGTTTGGTTGGTGCGAAATACGGCCTGTCAAAACTGGGCCTGTGTTCAGAAGAAGTGCGTTCGCCGCTCACAGGTTTGCTGGATGAAACCAAAGCGCAGATTGATGCGGCAATGCGGTTCGCAGGCCTGATCAACTGATCTGAAGTGGGGGCTGGTCCCCCACACCCCCTAGGATATTTCCAGAACCAAAATGAGGAAATATCCTATGCACAAAGCATGCACATGTTATGCATAAACCATGCATATACAGCGCGTATGGCGTTAACCAAGCGGTGCGCCTTTACACCCTGCCTATGAACGCTTAGATCAGCATTATGGCTAATAAAAAACAGACCGCAGAAGAAGCTAACTACAAAGTGATCGCCGAAAACCGGCGCGCGCGCTATGACTACGCCATTGAGAGTGACGTGGAATGCGGAATTGTGCTTGTTGGGTCTGAGGTCCAATCCATGCGGGGCGGACAGACGAATATCGCAGACAGCTATGCTGCGGTTGAGGACGGCGAGCTTTGGCTCGTGAACAGCTATATCGCGCCCTATAAGCAAGCCGTCAATTTTGGCCATGAAGAAAAACGGCGCCGAAAGTTGCTAGTGTCCCGCAAAGAGCTTGCAAAACTTTGGCAGGCGACCTCGCGCAAAGGGATGACCCTTGTACCGCTGGTTATGTATTTCAACCACAAAGGCCGGGTTAAAATTAAAATCGGCGTCGCCAAAGGTAAGCAAAATCACGACAAACGCGCAACCGAGGCCAAACGTGATTGGGGCCGTCAGAAACAACGTCTTCTGAAAGAAGGGTGAACGGCGCAGCCGAGTAATGTCGGCAATGCGGACTTAACTACCGTCTGCAGCTAGGCGACTTGTGCAACGCATTAGTAAATATTGAGCCAGAGGATCCCATGATCTTCCCTCAGCGTAATAGCGAGGGAGTCTCCACGATCTTTGGTCAAGCAATACTCTCCTTCCCCCTCTGCGTAAATTGACCTTGGCCATTCCTTTTCCAAATACATAGGCCTATTCGGCGTAGGATACGCAGGATCGCTGAAATACTGAAAATCACGCCAGCCCCAGATTGTTGGACGCGCCAGAAGAGCGGCCTCCATCATAGATTCGCAAACATATGCAGGGCACATGCAAAATTCCGTGTCATGTGTGATAGCGAAACTGGTTGAATGAACACCTTCTACCTCTTCCCAGTTTCCCTCATACGCACTGACGTTGGAACCTGAGAAGTTGACGAATATGCCTGTCAAAACATAGGTGCCTAAAAGAGTGGAAGCACAAATAATTATCGAGCGTAATGTCATTTTGAATGCTCCAAATAATCGTTGTGGAAAGAGAAAAACTAGCAACTAGGCCTTCAACCTGCAGCTTAGTTATACCAACGCTCATAATTGCCGCAACTCATGTTAAGGCGGTTACTTTGGGCTCAAAGCGGACGCTTACCGTGAACCTTCTAACCGTAGCAGTATCGCGGATGAGTGCCCATTGGGCGTCATTGCTGAGGGAATTTTGCTGGACTTTTCCCCTAACCATCACTCTGTATTTTCCATATCCTATCCCCCAACCGGTGAAACATCGGTGGGATGATCTTGACCGCCAGGGAGATTGGCATCGCCGGTTCATTCCAAATTGTAATTTAAGGGGTATGAAATGCTGGGAACTATTATCAGTCTTGTTGCAGGTGCAATCGGTGGCAACGTCGCGGGCGGAGTGCTGAAAGGTCTGAACCAAGGCACTCTAATCAATTCTATCGCGGGCATTGTCGGCGGTGGTCTTGGCGGAACAATCCTAAGCATGGTGGGTGCAGGTGGACTTGCTGATGCCGCAACAAGCGGTGGCATGGACATTGGTTCTATTGTTGGGCAACTCGCCAGTGGCGGAGTTGGCGGTGGTGTTGTGTTGGCTATTGTTGCAGTCGTAAGAAAAGCGCTGGCGTAATAATTCAGCGTTACATTAATCAGTATTATTTTAACTATTGAGCATGAGACGCAGAGGTCATTTAACCCCTGCGTCTTTTTCTGTCTGATAGGCTATTAAATCCGCGTTTTTCTTGCGCCTCCGATTTCATAGGAGTAGGCAGGGGAAAGGCCCTCTTTTGGGCGAATATGCTTAAACGGGGGTAAATATGGCTGTAGATGATCCGAGAACACTGGTTTCAACAGACTGGCTGGCGCAGCATATGAAAGACCCGGATCTGCGGATCTTGGATGCGAGTTGGTATCTGCCCGCTGAGGAACGTGATGGCCATGCCGAATATCAGGCATCTCATATTCCGGGTGCACGGTTTTTCGACATTGATGCGATCTCTGATCCACGGTCTGAATTGCCCCATATGGCACCGCCGGTAGAATTGTTCATGTCACGTATGCGCGCTATGGGTGTGGGCGATGGGCACCAAGTCGTGGTTTACGATGGGTCCGGTCTGTTTTCCGCCGCGCGTGTTTGGTGGTTGTTCCGCCTGATGGGCAAGCGCGATATTGCAGTGCTGGATGGTGGTCTGCCGAAATGGGTTGCAGAAGGTCGCCCTGTTGAGGACCTGCCTCCAGTCGTGCGAGATCGCCACATGACGGTGCAGCGCCAAGCGCATATGATCAAGGATGTGACCCAGGTTGCGGCGGCGTCCAAGTTGCAAGATTACACGATTATTGATGCACGTGCTGCGGGCCGTTTTTCAGGACTTGAGGCGGAACCACGCGAAGGTTTGCGTTCTGGCCGTATCCCGAATTCGAAAAATGTGCCGTTTGGCAATGTGCTGAATGACGACAAAACAATGAAATCCCCTGAGGCGATGAAAGCGGTATTTGATGCTGCGGATGTCGACCTGAAAAAGCCGGTGATCACCACCTGCGGTTCCGGTGTGACGGCGGCAGTGCTGTGCCTAGCGTTGGAACGGATGGGGCATAAAAATCATGCGCTCTATGATGGGTCCTGGACCGAATGGGGCATGTATTCTGACCTGAAAGTGGAAAGTGACGCGTAAGATGCTTACAAATCTCAAAGACCAGCCTGCTGATAAAATCCTCGCTTTGATTGCGTTGTATCGTGAAGATCCACGCACGGATAAAATTGATCTGGGCGTTGGCGTTTATAAAGATGCAAGCGGCAATACACCGGTGATGCGTGCAGTTAAAGCGGCCGAAAAGAAGATCTGGGAAACCCAAGACAGCAAAGCATATACTGGCTTGGCCGGCGACCCTGTCTATGGTGATGCGATGATTTCACTGGTGCTTGGGTCTGCTGTTGCGCGCGAACAGGTTGCTGCGGTGGCCACACCTGGTGGCACTGGCGCCATCCGCCAAGGGCTTGAGCTGATCAAGATGGCAGCACCCGAGGCAACCGTTTGGTTGTCTGCGCCGACTTGGCCAAACCATCCGTCGATTGTGAAATACCTTGGCATGCCGATTGCCGAATACCGCTATCTAAGCGACGACACCCCAACGGTGAACTTTGATGGCATGATGGAAGATCTGCAGGCGGCAAAACCTGGTGATGTGGTGCTGTTGCACGGCTGCTGTCACAACCCGACCGGTGCGAACTTGACCTTGGCGCAATGGGCTGAAGTCATCTCCCTACTGCAAGAGAAAGAGCTGACACCGTTTGTTGACATCGCTTACCAAGGCTTTGGTGACGGGCTGGAAGATGATGCGGCAGCAGTGCGTATGGTGGCATCTGAAATGCCCGAAACCATAATCGCGGCGAGCTGTTCCAAAAACTTCGGTATTTACCGCGAACGCACCGGTCTGTTGATGGCGGTGGCGCAGGACACAGGCCTGATGGCACGCGCGCAGGCGAACCTCGCGTTTTTGAACCGCCAGAACTATTCCTTCCCACCAGATCACGGCGCACGTATCGTCAGCACCATCCTGAACGACGAAGCCTTGAAAGCTGATTGGATGGCGGAACTGGAAGAGACTCGTCTTGGCATGCTTGAGCTGCGCAAACAGCTGGCGGCTGAGCTGAAACGCCTGTCAAATTCCGATCGTTTTGCGTTTTTGGCTGAACATCGCGGCATGTTCTCACGTCTCGGGGCAACACCGGAACAAGTTGAGAAACTGCGTGTTGACTATGGGATCTACATGGTTGGCGATAGCCGCCTGAACATCGCTGGCCTAAACGAGAAAACCATTCCGGTTCTTGCCAAAGCTATCATTGACTGCGGCGTTTAATACTTTAACCAGCCACCCCCAAGCAACAAAACACCCGCCGGTTTTCCGACGGGTGTTTTTTCTTTACTATGGGGCGAATTAGCCTTTTGCGAATTCAGGCCAAGCTTCCATACCAAGCTCACTGACATCAAGACCATCAATTTCGGCCTCCGCATCGACGCGCAATCCACAAGTTGCTTTCAACACCAACCATACCGCCGCAGATGTAATGGTGACGAATACGCCGATCACAACAATGCCTGTCAGCTGTGCAATAAGCGTGGCGTCTGGATTGGTCAGAACCACGGCCAGCGTACCCCAGATACCTGCAAAGAGGTGCACAGGCACTGCGCCAACTACATCGTCAATTTTCATGCGATCCAACATCGGAACAGTCACCACGACGATCCCACCACCTACAGCACCGATCAAAGTCGCTTGACCAAGGCCAGGCATCAAAGGTTCAGCCGTGATTGCAACGAGGCCAGCAAGTGCGCCATTCAAGATCATGGTCAGGTCAGGCTTTTTATAAAGCAGTTGTGTCAGCAAAAGTACGGTCACCGCACCACCTGCAGCCGCTGCATTGGTGTTGGCAAAGATACGTCCGATGTCAGAAACATTACCCGCAGTATCCATTGCAAGCTGACTGCCACCGTTAAATCCGAACCAACCCATCCAAAGGATAAAGGTACCAAGCGCTGCCAGCGCCAAAGCGGAACCAGGCATCGGGTGAACACGTCCATCTTTAAATTTGCCAATACGTGGGCCGAGGATGATCACGCCGGTCAATGCCGCCCAGCCACCGGCCGAGTGTACTAGGGTTGAGCCTGCGAAGTCTTGGAAACCGAGGTTATCAAGGAAACCACCGCCCCATTTCCAGCTGGCTTCAATTGGGTAGATAAGAGCGACCAATACCAAAACAAATCCGAGGAACGGCCAAAGTTTGATGCGTTCAGCCACAGCGCCGGACACGATGGAAGCCGTGGTTGCACAGAACATCAACTGAAAGAAGAAGTCGGAGCCAACAGAGGCGTAAGACAGATCCGGTGTCGCGCCTTCAAGACCGACGGGTTCAAGGACGGCGGGCTGGATCGTTCCGAAGACACCCTCGATCATCCATTCTCCGCCCGGATACATAATACCGTAACCCACTGCATAATAGGCGATCGCGGCAAGGGAAAAGAGTGAAATGTTTTTGGTCAACTGCATGGTAACGTTTTTGGAACGTACCAAGCCTGCCTCAAGCATGGCAAATCCAGCTGCCATCCAAAACACCAACATACCTGATACAAGGAACATGAAGGTTGTGAATATGAAGCCCGTGTCGGGTACGGCTACTGCTTCTTGTGCTTGGAGGGCTGTCGGTCCTGCTGCCATAAGGAGAGCGGGGAATACGGAGGTGAGTATTTTGGGCATGGGTCTTCCTCTGATCTCTATCGGTACGCTATTTTGCACCTGCAGCATGGGGATGAAGACGGCGCAAAAAACAGCAATTTGTGTGAATTCGCCTAGGTTTCCCCCCAGTTTGCACGCCCTCTGCGCAGCAATGCCCGAAATTCAGGCACCATGGCGAAATAGCGGGCAAACGCAAAACCGCCTGTAGACCGACCGATTCGTGATATAGCGTGCACTCTGAGTTTTGGGGCGTTAAGTAAAGAAAACGCATGAGCGGGCAGAGTAATACAATGAGCGGTAAGAATACGGGAAAAGGCGGCAAGCGGATCGTAGCCGAGCGACGCTACCCAGCGGGTGGCACAGCGAAACCGGCTGCGAAAAAGCGGCACATGAACAAGCCAAAACCTGCTGCACGCAAGACAACACGACGTAAGGCGAATAAACCACGCGGGCCATTTCGGCGGTTGCTGGGGTGGTTGATGCTGCCGTTTGTCTGGCTGTTCCGACTGATCTGGAAAATCACCTGGCGTGTATCATTGGTCGGCGCGGTGATCTTGGCGGCGACAGTGCTTTACGTGGCTTCGACCCTGCCCAATGATTACCGTACCTTGGTGGATCAACGCGCGCGGGGCTCTGTCACATTGCTTGATCGAGAGGGGCAGGTCTTTGCTTGGCGTGGTGATCAATTTGGCGGGATGATTACAGCTGGCACTGTTTCGATGCACCTGCACAACGCGGTTGTCGCGACCGAGGATAAGCGCTTTTATCGCCACTTCGGCATTTCGCCGCGCGGTATTGCTTCGGCGGTTTGGATCAACACACAGGCAGGTCGCGGGCCACTCTCAGGCAATGGTGGTTCAACAATTACCCAGCAAACGGCAAAGCTTTTGTGTCTTGGGGTGCCCTTTGACCCCGATCAGTGGGAAAGCGAGCGCGCGTATGAAGCTGATTGCCGTCAAGGATCGCTGTGGCGCAAGGCCAAGGAAGCGATCTTCTCACTTGCGATGGAGGTCAGCTATACCAAGGAAGAAATCCTGACGATCTATATGAACCGTGCATTTTTGGGCGCAGGGTCACGCGGGTTTGAAGCCGCCGCACAGCGCTATTTCGGCAAATCTGCAAATGAGGTGAACCCAGCTGAGGCCGCGATGCTGGCGGGTTTGTTGAAAGCTCCGTCCCGTTATGCTCCGACGAACAGCCTGCAACGCGCGCGTGATCGTGGGGAAACTGTTCTGAAGTTGATGCAGGATCAAGGATACTTGAGCGACACCCAACATGCGGCCGCAGTGGCCAATCCAGCCTCTCTTTCATCCGCAGCAGCGGCAGAAGCTGGGGGATATTTCGCCGATTGGGTTATGCGCAGCGGGCCAGAGATCTTCACCCGCAACACTCGGGAAGATGTGATCATCCGTACAAGCTTTGATCAACGCATTCAGCGCGCCACTGAAGAGGCCATGCAATTGGTGTTTCAGGAACGTGTCAGTGAAGGATCTACGGCACAGGCGGCAATTGTCGTGATGAGTGCGGATGGTGCGGTGCGGGCAATGATCGGAGGGCGCGATGTACGTGCAAGCGGGGCGTTTAACCGTGCGGTGCAGGCGCAACGCCAGACGGGGTCTGCGTTCAAACCCTTCGTATATGCCGCCGCGATGGAGCTGGGATATACGCCCAATGATTATGTGGTGGATGCACATTTGTGCTTGGATGTACCGGGATCGGGGCAATATTGCCCACGCAATTACTCTAGGCAATTTTACGGAAACGTCACACTGACAGAGGCCTTGGCCAAATCATTGAACACCGCTGCTGTTCGAATTTCTGAGGCGATGGGGCGGGAGAATGTGCGCAAGATTGCCAATGACTTTGGCCTTGAAAGTGATCTGGCCCTTGGACCAGCACTGGCGCTTGGCGCGTCTGAAAGTTCACTTCTAGAAATGACAGGCGCTTATGCGGGCATCCTGAATGGCGGTTCTGCTGTGGCACCTTTCGGGCTGGTGGAACTGCGTTTACAAGGCGATAGTGACCCGGTGATCACCCAGGGTGGCGGCATTGGTGAACGTGTGATCTCGCACCGCGCGGCGCAACATCTAACCTATATGATGAGTCGGGTTGTCGCAGAAGGAACCGGCGCACGTGCGCAGCTTGACGGCTGGCAGGTTGCGGGCAAAACCGGCACAACACAGAGCGCGAAAGATGCTTGGTTCATTGGCTTTACGGCCGATTATGTTGTCGGTGTCTGGATGGGCAATGATGACAACAAGCCTTTGCGCGGAGTGACAGGTGGCGGACTGCCTGCAACGATCTGGCATGAGGTTATGGTGCGCATCACTGCGGATATGACCCCACGCCCGCTGCCAATGCTTAATCCTGGACGGGCACAACCGCTGCTCAGCCAAGGAGAGCAACAACGTCAGGCGCGCGAAGAAGCCCGGCGTCAGCAACGCGAAAACCGCCGCAATCAACGGCGTAACAACACCGACAGTATCATTAATAACCTGCTGAATGGATTGTTTGGTGGTGGCAATTAAGTAAAGCCGGGGCGCGCGTTAAGCATCGCCCGGCTTGGCTTATTCAGTCACAACAGCGGTTTCCTCACTAGGAACTTCGCCCTCTGGAGGTTCTTCTGGCTGCTCGCCGATCAAAGCTTCAACCGCTTCCTCAGCGGTGCAACGTTCAAACTGAAACGCATAACCATCCCAGATCATATAGAGCCCCTCATCTGGGCCACGCATCATCATCATGCGCGCCTCCCAAGGTTCGGGCGGCAGACCGTCTTCGCCTAGGTAGCCTTCGCAATACATATCATAAAGCGTTGCGTTCATATTGCGCACTTCAACCGGCTGGCGCATATGGCAGATGGCTTCGTTGCCATAGAAGGTATTGTCCTGAATACGGATCGCACCGCCTTCTACGCCAAAACGCGTGCAGTCCGTATCAGATCCCTGGCGATAAGCACCATCCCAAGGCCCGGCAAGCGCCATGCCCGGGGCAAGGGTCAGAAACAATACTGTACGCGCAAAAGACATGGCTTAGCCCCCAGTACGCAGATCGGCGATCAGACGATCCAGATCGCCACCACGGCGATCAAGCATTGTACCGATCTCTTCGCGTTCAACGCGGGTCAGGCTGATGCCTTCAATCACCATGTCAAAGAATAGGTGGCGACCGCCCCCCTCTTTCACGAGGAAATCAACCTGGAACGGCGCACTCCCTTGCAGTTGTGTATTGGTGCGAACTTCAAACCAGCTTTTGACCGGGCGGGAATCCTGCACTTCGATGCGGCCACCAATAAATTCCCGGAAGCGACGACCGTATTTGCGCGCGATGTAACCTTCGAAAGCCTGCACAAAAGCACGCTTTTGCGAATCTGACGCCCGGCGGGCATCAGCCCCCAACACACGAAAAGCAATGACCGTGGTGTTGGCGTAGCGTTGAAAAACGCGTTCAAAGCGATCTAACATCCGGCTTTCAGACTGGCCGGAGTTGATGATTGAGTTGATCTCTTCCACCAGCTCAGACACAAGCGCTGACGCCTGCTGAGCAGTCAGCGCCATTGCGCCAGAGGGCAGCAAGGCGATTGCGGAAGTTGCGGCCAGAAGGCCCGCAGTAAAACCACGGCGGGTAACGTTCGAACTATTCACCATAGAGTTCCTTAAACAGGGCATCAATTTCATCAGTTTCTTCTTCGGTTACTTCAACGCCAAGCTGGAAGCGGCGGTTTTGCAGATAAAGGTTGCGCGCTTGGGCGTAACTGTCTTCACTTTCATACAGCAATGCATCGATCGTCGAAGAATATTCGTAACGATCACCAACTTTGGCGAAAAGCTGCGCGGTTGGGCTAAGCAGGTTTGCTGGCGTATCAAGGACATAACCCAGCGGATTGGTGAACAAATCCACGGCACGCCCGACTGTGTGACGTTCTGTCGAAGGACCAACAAACGGCAGCTCAACATAGCGACCTTCGCCGAAGCCCCACGTATACAGAGTTTCACCAAAATCGGTTTCTTCTTCTTCTAGGCCAAAATCATTGCCTGCCGGATCACCGATACCACCAAAGCCAAGGGTCGAATTGATCAAAAACCGGATAGAGTTGCGGGCCGCACCCTCAAGATCAAGCTGCAAAAGATTGTTCACGACTTTGCCCGGCAGAGAGAAGTTAGAAGCAACCCGACCAACCCCACGACGCGTTTCCCGCGAAACTCCTTCCCCATAGGCATTTGATGCTGGCTGAAAAATCCTGCGGTCGACGGTCAAATTGAAGGCGTGGGTACGACGATTCGCCTCCTCATGTGGGTCACGGTGCCCGATACCATCACCCTGTTGACTGCAGGCAGAAAGGAAACCAACAGCAGTAAGAGCTGCCAATATCGTCACAATACGGGAGGGTTCTATGATACGGGTCACGGTTATACCTTTGTGTCTGAAACCATACAGGTGCGGCTGAATTAAAGACATGTGATTGTCAGAGAGCCGATAAACAAGTTTTTAACAAAAATGTCGAGAGGTCCAAGCCTGTGCTACAATAGTCTTGTGGCATGAAAGCGACAATTTTTAACACGATATTGATTCAGTTAGGGCAAGATATACAATAAATACCGGAAAGCGTCTGGCGAAATGACCACTATACAGAACAGACTTACAGCCGCAGGATCAGCAGAGTTACGCTCAACGCTGACACAGAGCCGCGCTATTCTTGGGTTTATTGGTGTGCTCAGTGTGTTTGTGAACCTGTTGATGCTGACCGGCCCGATATTTATGTTGCAGATCTATGGGAATGTTCTGACCAGTCGTTCTGAAGCGACTTTGTTTGCACTGACAGCGCTTGTGGCGTTTCTATACACAATTATGGGCATCCTAGATCACACACGCGGCAGACTTTTGAGTCGCGTCGGCGCGCGGTTCCAATCCACACTTGATCACCGGGCATTCACGGCAACATTGCAAGCAAATATGCGCCCTGCCTCACCTATGAACCCGGTGCGGGCGACCGGGATGCAAGATCTTGAAAGCGTACAACGCTTACTATCGTCCCCCGTTCTATCAAGCTGTTTTGACGTACCTTTCACACCGATCTTTCTAGCCGGTCTATGGTTCTTTCACCCCTATCTGGGCACTTTGGCCATGGCTGGCGGTGGTTTTTTAATCGCACTCACACTTCTCAGTGCTCACCTAACGCGCCGCCCGGTGATCGAAGCCCAGTCCGCAGGTATTGGCGCAAACCGACTGTCAGAACGTCTGCAAAACGACCCCGAAATGGTGCAAAGCCTTGGCATGCAGGGAGCCGCGTTTGAACGCTGGCAGATCTTACGACGCGATTCGCTGAACAAAGCTTTGGCCTCTGGTGATCTTGTGGCGAAATTTTCATCATCAACCAAATC
>Ga0209395_1002043_pt1 | contig 27277 bp, 22 predicted proteins | sample GOMGulsemesocosm_3_FD_184635 | JGI IMG/M metagenome (GOLD analysis project Ga0209395, IMG submission 184635) | Methane-oxidizing microbial communities from mesocosms in the Gulf of Mexico - GOM9D Gulf of Mexico (SPAdes) (version 2) | ecosystem: Environmental > Aquatic > Marine > Cold seeps... | reverse complement strand
ATTTATCTGTGCCTGTGTTACATCACCAGCATTATCTTCTAAAATATTAATGATTACTGGAATTGTAATTGCCCCTACATAAGGAGTTGGGTCTGTGGTACCTCCACCACCGTTACCATTTCCACCGCCACCACCTGGCTTACCTTTGGCTGCAATAGATTTTCTTGTATTGTATTCAATATCATACATTTTTTTGAACAAACCTGGGTTTTCGTTTAGTTGTCTGTTCAATACTTTCATTGAATGACAATCCCTAGAGTTTGATGATTTACCTAACAGATCTGTTTCACCTTCTGTATACGCATAAAAATTACTCATGTCAATTTTTGATTGTTGTTCAACTACAGCATCTGTAGATTCTTGACATGCAACAAACCCTAATGCAATTAGGAGTAATAATAAAGTTAATTTTTTCATTTTAAAAAAATTTGAATTAGTTAATGATTCGTTTTTTGACTTCGAAAATTAAACGCAAAAACTTGTCTTTTTTTTATTGTTTAAAATAAAACAAGTGTGAGAGAATTGTTTAATTCTTTTAATCAGTTACAATTTTAAGAAAATTTTAACAATTACACAATACCCATAAATGGGGTATTTACACTCACTGTTTTCGGTGAGAAAATAAAGACAACAACCTTACACCCAGCTTCTTACGCGTGATAAAATGAAAAGTAAAAAAAATAAACAAAAAATAAAACTCAAAAAAGACGTCAATTACCTACTTATCCGATAGGAAAAACAACTTTTTTTATAAAAAATAAAAAAGCAAGATATTAAGCCAACATCATGGCTGCTTTTTTTACAGAAGCAACTAAAATATCAATCTCCTTTTTTGTATTATAAAAAGCAAAAGATGCTCTTACAGTTCCTGGAATATTATAAAAATTCATAATTGGCTGTGCACAATGATGGCCTGTTCTAACTGCAACACCTAATTTATCAAGAATTACACCAATATCATAGGGATGAATACCAATAATATTAAAAGAAATAACCGCAGTTTTATCAGAAGTACCATAAATAGTTAGCCCTTCAATTTCTTGTAGTTTCTCGGTTCCGTATTGTAACAACTCATTCTCGTAAGTCGCAATTGCATCAAAACCAATTGTATTCATATAATCTAAAGCAACACCAAAAGCAATACCACCACAAATGTTTGGTGTACCTGCTTCAAACTTATGTGGTAAGCCCGCATAGGTTGTTTTTTCGAATGTTACTGTTTCTATCATTTCACCACCACCTTGATACGGAGGTAATTTTTCTAACCATTCTGATTTCCCATATAAAACTCCAACTCCAGTTGGTCCGCAAATTTTATGTGCAGAAGCCACATAGAAATCAACATCTAATGCTTGTACATCTGGTTTTATATGTGGAGTAGCTTGTGCGCCATCAATTAAAACAGCTGCACCAACGTTGTGAGCTTTTTTAATAATATCTTCAATCGGGTTAATTGTTCCCAACGCATTTGATACATGATTGCAAAAAACCAATTTTGTCTTAGAAGACAGGGTTTCATCATAGGCAGAAATATCCAAAGTTCCGTTTTGCAACATCGGAATCACTCTTAAAACAGCCCCCGTTTTTTCACATAACATTTGCCAAGGCACAATATTAGAATGATGCTCTAAAGCTGAAACAACAATCTCATCCCCAACAGTTAACAAGTCAGAAAAACCAGAAGCAACCATATTGATACTCGCTGTAGTACCAGAAGTTAAAATAATTTCATAAGCGTTTGCAGCATTAAAGTGTTTCTGAATTTTAAGTCGAGCTTCTTCATACAAATCTGTAGCTTCTTGACTTAACGTATGGACTCCTCTGTGAATATTAGCATTCGAACTACTATAATAATCTACAATAGCGTCAATAACAACTTGTGGTGTTTGAGAGGTAGCTGCATTGTCAAAATACACCAATGGCTTACCGTTTACTTCTCTTTTAAGAATTGGAAAATCTGCTCTTATTTTATCTACTGGAAACATGTTCTAATACTTTGAAATACAAAAGTAGTGTATGGATTCGAAAACTTACATAAATGAACCTTAAATTATTATATTTACGTTTATAAATTTTTACTTTTCTATGAAAATTCTAAAAAGAAGCCTGCTTTTGTTATGTACAATTACCGTTTTAATTGTAATTATAAATTACCCTAAACTGAATATTATCGCAGGGTATTCTGCAAAAAGCATGAACTCCTCTGTGTTTTTAGCCGAAAGACCTGTTGCTTTTACAGACAGTACTGATAATAATTTTTCTCCTATTAATTTAGGAACAGATAAAATAGACAAAGAAAAAAAGACTTCAACAACTTCTGTTTTTGGGCTACTTACCAGGGAAGCTTTTTATAGAGAAGGCTTAGGTAGTGTTTTAATTGATGATGCATTTGACATATCTATAAAAGCCTTAGTTCCGAAAAGAACTAATCCAGACAATACAACTCCGTTTCCTTTTGGGAATGCCAATCAAAATGACACAATCTTTAGCTCTGTTGATTATACCAATTTGAACACTACAGTTTCGAATTTATTTACCAATAACACCAAGACAAGGGCAGTTGTTGTGATTCATAAAAATCAGATTATTGCAGAACAATACGATACTGGATTTACTAAAAACTCTCGAATTTTAGGTTGGTCTATGACCAAAAGTATTATGAGTACAGTTTTTGGGGTAATGCAACATCAAAACAAATTAAACATACAAAACCGAGCACCTATTTCAGAATGGCAAAACGATGATCGTATAGACATTACTATAAATGATTTACTGCATATGAATAGCGGTTTAGAATGGGATGAGAATTACAATGAAATTTCTGACGTGACTAAAATGTTATTTTTAGAAAGAAACATGGCAAATCAACAAGCAAAAAAACAATTTGTTGGAACCCCAAATGAAACTTGGAATTATTCTTCCGGAACAAGCAATTTATTATCAGGAGTTATAAGATCAAAATTTGAAACACATCAAGAGTATTTAGATTATTGGTACACCAATTTTATTGATAAAATAGGCATGAACTCTATGGTAATCGAAACTGATATGGATGGAAATTATGTGGGTTCATCGTACGCATGGGCAACTCCTAGAGATTGGGCCAAGTTTGGATTGTTATATTTAAATAATGGAAACTGGAATGGGCAACAATTATTTACCAAAGAGTGGGTAGATTATATTACAACACCCACCAAAGGCTCTAAAGGAGCTTATGGTGGACATTTTTGGTTAAACGCCCAAGGAAAATTCCCCGACGTACCTAAAAACATGTTTTATGCCAGTGGATATCAAGGACAATTTGTCTTTGTTTTTCCTGATCAAGATTTAGTGGTAGTCCGTATGGGACTGACACATATTGATATTAATGAATTTTTGAAAGGGATACTAAACAGTTTAAATACTAATTTTATTGCGAATTAGGTGATATAAAAATGCTTTTTATTTTATTGATCATTCCTTGTAAAATACTAAAAATTGCATCCGAAGAGAATCCTCCAATTAAAGCTAGCACACTTTTATTAAACATACTCACCTGACTATTAGGATCTATAATATAAGGAGCTAGAATTTCTGACAGAATCAAACCGGCCATGATTCCAAGCAATATTTGAGACATGTATGAAATAGAATCTTCTGGCACTAAGGTTGCTCTCTTTAAAGAAGTACTTACCTCCTTTAATAGGTAGAATAACACCCCAAGTCCTGCAACAGATCCTAAATAGGATAAGTTAAAGAATAATGACCAGCCACTGCTTCCCATAATCCCATTTTTAAGAGATTCATTATTTACTTCATCAGTAGTTCCTGTTGCTACAAAAGCCATTAAAAAAAAAATTGATAACAACATTAAATTCCGTAACAGTGGAAGCTTGTTAAAAATAGACTTTTTATTTCCTTTTTCATACATTTTTCTCGTGTATACAATTGACTTTGGTGTTGCTGGTGCCACATTTTCACACAATAAATTATGTGCATTAATCAAATCATCTACATTGCTATTTTGAATTAATGGATTCACTTCTGTATTGACTGTTAACCCATTATACACGGCGAAAGACAACATATTATTAACCTCATCACTCAATTCATAAATTACATCTTGAGAAATTCCTGGAACTTCTCTTTTTATCGTTGTTTTCGTCTTTTTAGGTTTTGAATCTGGCTTTGAAATGGGAGTTGCTGCTACAGGTTTCGGTGTTGTTTCAGATACTTTAACCGTAGTTGCTTGAGCCGGTTTTGTTGCTTTTTCTGGTGTAAGTGTATTGGTAGTTGGTGCAGTCATTATGAGTTGTTTTTGGAATCAGTTAAATTATAAAGGATCAGCCATTTATAACTAGGTAAAAACACCCGAATTCAAATTACCGCATTTCTACGTACAAAAAAACCACGCTAATTGCGTGGTTCTATTATATACAAAATGCATCTATGATACTTATAAATCAAATCCTAGATTGACACCTAATTTTTTTGCGATCAGTTTATTGATCCTTGACTTTACTTCTGGAATTTTTACACTTTCTAATACTGTATTTGCAAACGCATACATTAACAATGCTTTTCCCTCTTTTGCAGGAATTCCACGTTGTTGCATGTAAAACAAGGCCTCTTCATCTAATTGTCCGATGGTACAACCATGAGAACATTTTACATCATCTGCAAAAATTTCTAATTGAGGTTTTGCATTAATCGTTGCTTTATCACTTAACAACACATTGTTGTTTTTCTGATATGCATTTGTTTTTTGAGCTTCTTTATCTACAATTACTTTTCCGTTAAAAACCCCTGTAGAGCGTTCATCATAAATTCCTTTATAATCTTGATGACTTTCACAGTTTGGTTCAATATGGTGTACCAACGTGTGGTGATCTACATGCTGTTTTCCTTCAATGATTGTAATTCCCTTTAAAATAGAATCGATGTGTTCTCCTCTTTGATAAAAATTCAAGTTGTTTCTAGTTATATTTCCTCCAAAAGAAAACGTATGCACAGAAACTACACTATTTGTTTTTTGTTCGACATACGTATTATCAACCAAAGAAGCATTGTCTTTATCATTCTGGATTTTATAAAGATCAACAGTCGAGTTTTTAGCAGAAAATATCTCTGTAACCACATTACTAAATACTGGGTTATCAGTTAAACTCTGATGACGTTCAATAATTTGAACATGTGCATTTTCTTCAACCACAATTAAGTTACGTGGCTGCACCATTGTTGCTGCTTCAGAACCTGTTGTAAAATTGATAATTTGTATTGGTTTTTCTACCTCAACATTCTTCGGTATATAAATATAAGCACCTTCATTAGCAAAAGCAGTATTTAACGATGTTAAGTTGTCTTGCTTAGCAATTTTATTGAAATAGTTTTCAATAACTGCTTTGTATTTCGAATTTGACAGCGCTGACGACATTAAACAAACGTCTTTACCATCATGTGTTGTATCGGATAAAAAAGAACTGTATTTACCATCTATAAATACAATTTTATACGTGTCTATATCATGAATAAAATACTTCTTTACATCAGAAAACTGAATCGCATTTTCTTTGTTTGGAAAAATACTATAGTCATTCTTTAAAACTGAGTTTAAAGAAGTGTATTTCCAAGCTTCTAATTTTTTTGTAGGGAACCCTAATTTCTCAAAATTATGAAACGCTTCTGTACGAATATCGTGGATATCAGAATTGATGTCGATATCGTTTTCAAACGCTAAATAAGAGGATACTATTTTTTCTTTTAATTCCATTTTCACTTGTCATTCCGTACTTTATACGAAATCTTTTTAATGTAATCTCTATTTTTTATGAGATTCCCGCTTTTGCGAGAATGACAATAAAGTTTAAACTAATTCCTGTTTAATCCAATCGTATCCTTTTGCCTCTAACTCTAGAGCTAAAGATGCATCTCCAGACTTAACAATCTTGCCATCGTACAAAACGTGTACAAAATCAGGAACTATATAGTCTAACAAACGTTGGTAATGTGTAATTACAATTACCGCATTGTCTTTCGATTTTAATTTATTCACACCGTTGGCAACAATACGCAATGCATCAATATCTAATCCGGAATCAGTCTCATCTAAGATGGCTAATTTTGGTTCTAACATTGCCATTTGAAAAATCTCATTACGTTTCTTTTCTCCTCCAGAAAAACCTTCGTTTAAAGAACGTGATAAAAATTTACGATCTATTTCTAACAACTCTGATTTCTCACGAATCATTTTCAACATCTCTTTAGCAGGCATATCTTCTAAACCTTTTGCTTTACGAGTTTCGTTAATTGCCGTTTTTATGAAGTTCGTTACAGAAACTCCCGGAATTTCAACCGGATATTGAAAAGATAAAAACACACCGTTGTGCGCTCTTTCTTCTGGAGCCAATTCGCTAATATCTTCTCCATTTAACTCAATATTTCCTTGAGTAACTTCATAGTCTTCTTTTCCTGCAATAATGTTTGCCAAGGTGCTCTTTCCAGCTCCGTTTGGCCCCATAATCGCATGAACTTCTCCTGCATTTACTTCTAAACCTAACCCTTTTAAGATTGATTTATCGTCTATACTCGCGTGTAAATTATTAATTTTTAACATAGTCCTTAACTATTGACGTTTTAATATATCTTCTAATTTTTTAAAATCTACTTGTGAATGCTGAATAATAACTTCTGCATTTTTTTCTTTTGCAAAAGTTTCAAATTTATCCATACTTTCTAAGGTTTGTTTTACATCATAATTAAATGAAGGAATACCTCTATTTGCTCTATTTTCTTGAAAATGGTACAAATCTCCCGTTAATAAAATTGGCTTTTCCAACCCTAAATCTACATACAATACTTGATGACCAACGGTGTGACCTGGCATGTATTTTATCACTACGGTTCCATCACCAAAAACATCATGATCTCCCTGAAGCTTTTTATAATTTTTCAATGCTGACACCGCAGGATCTTTTGATTTTAAAGAATCTCCAGCAACTGAATTGAATTCATTTTCTTGCACCAACCAAGTTGCATTTTTCATCAAATTCGCATGCCCTGTATGATCAAAGTGCGAATGAGACATTGCAAAATAATTGAAATCTTCAATTTTATAACCAATCGTTTTTAATTGATTTGCTAAAGAATCTGGCCTTTGAACTGCAAAGACACCACTTGGTTCATGAAAAGGTTCTGGAATTACTAAACTTTCTGGCAAACCGGCATCCCACATTAAGTTTCCCTTTGGATGAGAAATCACATAATATGCATCTGTTAATTGCTTTTCTTGACCTGTATATGTTGTATCTTGAGAAAAAGCCTCTAATTTTTTCACTAAAATAGAACCACCAACTAATTGGTATAATTTCACTTTTGGAATGGCATCTTTTTCACTCTTTTTTTCTGAATTTTTACAGCTTACAATACTAATTGTAAGTAATAAGAATAGTATTTTTTTCATGTTAAATTATTTTACCCTACAGACCCTTCTAAACTAATTTCTAATAATTTTTGTGCTTCAACAGCAAATTCCATTGGCAACTTATTTAGTACTTCTTTACTAAATCCATTTACAATTAATGCAATCGCTTTTTCAGTATCTATTCCACGTTGGTTACAGTAAAATAGTTGGTCTTCACCAATTTTACTTGTAGTTGCTTCGTGTTCGATTTGTGCCGATTTATTTTTTGCTTCAATGTAAGGAAAGGTATGTGCTCCGCATTCATTTCCCATCAATAGTGAATCACATTGTGAAAAATTACGTGCATTTTCTGCTCTCGCTCCAACATGTACCAATCCTCTATAAGAGTTTTGAGATTTTCCTGCTGAGATTCCTTTCGAAATAATAGTCGACTTGGTGTTTTTACCTAAGTGAATCATTTTTGTACCGGTATCTGCTTGCTGATAATGATTTGTTACTGCAATAGAATAGAATTCTCCAACAGAATTGTTTCCTTTTAAGATACAAGATGGATATTTCCATGTTACAGCAGAACCAGTTTCTACTTGTGTCCAAGAAACTTTTGCATTGGTTTCGCAAATAGCTCTTTTGGTTACAAAATTAAAAACTCCACCTACACCATTTGCATCACCAGGAAACCAATTTTGAACGGTAGAATATTTTATTTCTGAATCATCTAAAGCAATCAACTCTACAACCGCAGCATGTAATTGATTCTCGTCTCTACTTGGCGCTGTACAACCTTCTAAATAACTAACATAGCTTCCTTCATCAGCAACCACTAAAGTTCTTTCAAACTGACCAGTTCCTCCTTCATTAATTCTAAAATAGGTTGATAATTCCATCGGACAACGAACTCCTTTTGGAATGTAACAGAAAGATCCGTCAGAAAAAACTGCCGAGTTTAATGCTGCATAAAAGTTATCTGTAGTTGGTACAACAGTACCCAAATATTTTCTCACCAATTCTGGATGTTCTTGAATGGCTTCAGAAATTGGCATAAAGATAATTCCCTTTTCACCCAATGTTTTCTTAAACGTTGTTGCTACAGAAACTGAGTCTATTACAATATCAACCGCAACATTAGCCAATCGTTTTTGTTCCTCCAAAGAGATCCCTAATTTCTTAAATGTCTCTAATAAATCTGGATCAACCTCGTCTAAACTATCTAATTTAGGTTTTACTTTAGGCGCAGAATAATAGGCTAATTCTTGAAAATTTGGTTTTGGATAATTAACGTTTGCCCAATCTGGCTCTTCCATTTTCTCCCAAACTCTATACGCTTCAACACGCCAATCGGTCATCCATTGTGGTTCATTTTTCTTTTTAGAAATGGCACGAACTACATCTTCATTTAACCCTTTGGCAAATGTTTCACTTTCTATATCTGTATAAAAACCATATTCATATTCTTTGGTTTTTAATTCTTCTTCTAAATCCTCTTCAGTATATTTTGACATTTTGTCTAATTTTTAAAGTGAAAAACTCTCTCCACAACCGCAGGTTCTATTCGCATTCGGGTTATTAAAAACAAACCCTGTTCCGTTTAATCCGCCTGAATACTCTAAAGTTGTTCCTACTAAATACAAGAAGCTCTTTTTATCTACAATGATTTTTATAGCATTGTCTTCAAAAATTTTATCATCTTCTAATTGGCTTTTATCAAACTTTAAATCGTACGATAAACCTGAACAACCTCCACTTTTTACTCCAACTCTAACAAAGTCTGAAGCGGCATCAAAACCGTCATCTCTCATCATCTCTATGACTTTCTTCTTAGCTATGTCTGAAACTTTTATCATAATTTTAAATAGATTAAATCTAAATTGGGTGCAAATATACAATATAAGTCCTACTTTTCTATAGAACCTAACATCATATTAATGAATAGTGAAATAAATATTAGCTATTGCTCTTGAAATGCAGGATTACCAACAAATTCTAGGTCTGTTAAAGACAGTAAAAAGGCTTTTAAATCGGCCTTTTCTTCGGGGGTTAATTGCACTCCGCCGAGTGAAACTTTTTTCATTAAAGGATCTATTGTTGGTGATGCTTTTAAGCCTTCGCTATAATGATTGATCACCTCTTCTAAAGTAGAAAAACGACCATCATGCATATAAGGTCCTGTAAATGCTAGATTCCTTAACGATGGACTTTTAAATTTTCCATTGTCTGAAGGATCTCCAGTAACTTTTGCCAATCCAATATCAATAGATAACGCATCTAAACCATTATTATGAAATTTATTGTCTGTCCATAGCGGATTTTTATCACTGCCATGACAATGAAAACAATCCCCTTTGGTTTCATCCATAAACAGATTAAACCCATTTAATTCTGAAGCTGACAACTGAACTTTTCCTTCTAAATATTGATCGAATTTAGAATTTGAAGAGATCAATGTTCGCTCAAATTGAGCAAGAGCTTTAGCTACTAAAATAGAATCTATTTCACGTGTTCCGAATGCTTTATAGAACAACTCTGGATATGCAGCTTTTGACTGAAGTGTCGCAACAACTTGTTTCCAAGTATTGTGCATTTCTATAGGATTGATAACTGGCTGAAGGGCTTGTCTCTCAACACCAATTGACCTTCCGTCCCAAAAGAACTTTTCATCAAAATTCCAAGCTAAATTGAATAAAGGCATGGAGTTTCTGTTTCCAAAAACACCATCAATACCATCACTAAAGCGACGTTTATCTGAAAATGCTGTTTTTGGATCGTGACAAGTTGCACAAGATTGAGAATTATCAGCAGATAATTCTTTTTCAAAAAATAGTTTTTTCCCTAAAGTGATTCCTTCTTGTGTTTGAGGATTATTTGAAGGTATGATTGGAGCAATCAACAAGTTTTTAAACAGTGTTGGTATTTGAAGCGGAGCTAAAACAGAAACATAGCTCTCTTCTTTACTTTCTTTTGAACAAGAAAATAACATGAGAATAACCCCACAAAACAACAACTTCTTTGTAATCATATAACTTAAGGTGTTACTGCGCCTAAACTAAATACAGATTTCCCGTTAGCGCTCATTAAAACCTGAGCATCAAAATTAGGCATCAACATAGAGTTCAATGTGTTTAAATCCCATAAACTAGGATTTTTAAACCATTCTGAAATATCCATTTTAATTTCTATAACGTCAGAATTTCTTATGATAATTTCCCCTAAATCCACTTCGAAAGAAGTATCTTGGAAAATCAAATTTGTTGGATCAGCTCTATTTACAGCTCTTATAACGTGATAATTAAAATTATTTACCAATGTGTTTGTTCCGTTAAATTTTCCGTCAAATTGCATAAAGTGATACCCCCCACCCAACATTGTAGGCACATTAAAACTTACCGAATTTAAATCTTGATACACACCATCCAAATTGTCTGCATCATTTAAGCCAAATGTAAAAGATAGCTTATAAGTTCCTTGCGGCATCTCAGTCTCTGAAGTCAAACTCAACCCTACCTCTTCTCCTAAATCGATCAATTGTCTACTTTTAATTACTGTCTTTATATTTTCAGAATTTGTCAATGTAATGTTCGAAATCAAATATCTAAATCGCACAATACTTAACTTTTCACCATTTGCATTGGTAAACTTCAGAGTATTAAAATCTGATTTAGCAACAGCAGCACCATCCCAATTATGAGAAAAATTTATATTCACCTTTTCAAACACTTCAATTTCATTCTTAGTGCATGAAACGAATACCAATATAACTACCAATACTTTTAAAAACTTCATTTATTTTAATTTGATGATCAATAAATCTGTAAAACCTTTATTCTCTTTTACATCTTTATCATTACTATTACTTTCTCCAACAATTACAATGCTTTTATCATTTAGTTCTTTTACATCATATGCAAAATCGATATCTGAACCTCCAATAGTCTTTTGCCACAGCAACTTACCAGATGGGTTAATTTTCAGTACCCAAACATCATTCAATCCATTATTTGCATCAACATCAACATCGTTACTTCTTGTACTTCCAGTTATCAAGTAATCACCGTTTTGCGTAATAGAACCTGCTCTTGCAACATCAAAATTAGTTCCGCCATATGTTTTTTGCCATATAATAGCTCCATCAGCATTCATTTTTACAATCCAAACATCTGCTCCTCCTTTTTGGCCTGTAATATCAGCGTCTGAGCTTCTCGTTTCTCCTACAAGTAAAAAATTCCCGTCCGAAGCTTTTATTATTTGATAAGCTTCATCTATTTCTTTTCCTCCAAATGATTTCTCCCAAACCTGGCTTCCATTTTTGTCAATTTTCACTACCCAAAAATCGTAACCTCCTTTATTCCCTTTAATATCTACATCTACACTATCAGATGAACCGATCATAATATATCCGTCTACAACTTCAACAATATCATAACAAGTATCGGTATTACTTCCTCCAAAATATTTTCTCCATTCTATCGATCCATTCTCTGTAAATTTAATTCCCCAGAAATCTCCTCCAGCATGCAGAGAACCTTTACTATTACCCAACCCTCCAGATGCGGTAACATCAAGAATACTTCCAACAAAGTAACCTCCATCTGTCGTTTGAATAATAGAGAACGCTTTATCTGTTCCAGAAAAACCTGTAGTCGATTTCCATTGAACTTCTCCTAAAGTATTTAATTTCAAGACCCATACATCTTCAAAACCAGCATTAAAATCTAAGTCTACATCGTTACTTTTACTATAACCAACAACAGCAAAGCCATTGTCTTTAGTCTGAATAACTTTATACCCTTTATCATCTTTACTTCCTCCGTAAAATTTTTGCCACTGTAACTGATCTCTACTACTGTACTTTAGCAACCATATATCATACTGGACTGTTGTTTTTACAATAGGAATGTCTCCATCGATACTTTGAGAATAGCCAAGAACTAAATACCCACCATCATTGGTTTTTACAACGCTACGAGCACTTTCATTTTTAGAACCACCTAAGGTCTTTACTAAATGAATTGTAGCTGGTTGTTCTGGAATAAAAATTCCGTTATCGCCTGAGCAGTTATAAAAAAGAATAACTGCAAATAGAATAAATATCTGTTTCTTCACTGATTAACTTCCTGTTTTTCTAACAATAAACAATCCTCTATTAATATCGCTAATCACAATATTTCCGCTACTAAAATATGGGTACACATTCCAAGCACCATTAAAATTGGCTCCATCATTTGATGGATACGTATCGAAATAGCCTACTTCTGTCATTGAACTACTTCCAATAGATGAAATATCGATAAAACGCACTCCAGCCGTATAATTTGCTAGATAAAAAGTATCCCCTTTAACATAGCCGTTGTGATCAATTGCCTTAGTAGGTCCTGAGTAAACAAATTTTTCTGTTGGCGCGTCTAAATCAGAAAAATCGAATATGATATTTCTTGTATTAAACCCTATTCCCTGCTCATCTAACTCATCTCCTAAAATAAAATGTCTTTGATCTTCTGTAAACCAGCCTTGATGTGTATAACCAACATTTGCGTATGATATTTTAGATATATTTTTTGGATTGGCCTTGTCTGTAATATCTACAATAACAACTTCATTCTCATTACTTCCAATCAATATTTCTTTCCCTGTATAATCTGAATCTGGGCCAGTATAAGTTACAACTTGTGCATCATGACTATAATTATCCATTCCCCATCCACCTTCACTAACTGGATTTTTCGGGTCATTTATATTGATAAACAAAGGCCCTCCTTTATAAGTTCCGTTTTTACTTGTTCCAACCGGATAGGCATATCCAGATGTTTCATTTATCACAATATTATGTGCGCTCCCAAATTCAGTAAAACGAGCATCTGCAAAAAAGGTTTTTGGTAAACCTGTCGTTGCTCCACGCAGTTTTGTCAAGTCAAAAATTTGCATTCCGTGACTAGATGCCTCACTTACAATAAATGCATGGTTTTTATACACCTTCACATCTCTCCATGAACTACTTACTGTGGCCGTAGGCAGCTTCCCTAAATAAATCACATTTTCTGTGTCTGTAATGTCTACAAATGCGGTTCCATTGTTTAACCCTACAATAGCGTACTCTCTATTTGTTGTTGGATCAGTCCATCCCCAAGAGTCATTTGCAGAAGATGCAGACATCGTATTTAAATCTACTTGAATCATTAAATCATAATTACTACAAGGGTACACACCAGCAACACCGTCTTTACAAATTCGTCTTTTCATTGATGGATCACAAACATCGCCAATACCATTTCCATCTGTATCTTTTTGATCTGGATTTGCTACTAATGGACAATTGTCATCGACATCAAGTATCGTATCATTATCATCATCGGTATCACAAACATCGCCGATACCATCTCCGTCCGTATCTTTTTGATCTGGATTTGCTATTGAAGGGCAATTATCTACGCTATTAAGCACCGTATCATTATCATCATCAGCATCACAAACATCTCCAATACCATCTCCATCCGTATCTTTTTGATCTGGATTTGCCGTTAAAGAACAATTGTCAATGGAATCCTCTACACCATCTTTATCAGTGTCAATAATTGTATTTTCTTCTTTAGAACAAGAACTTACTAAGAAGAGCAACATAATACTCAGTAAAGGAATGTATATTTTTTTCATTACAAATTATTTTTAATTTCTATTTGTCAACAAATATAGCAAATAGAAATTGTTGAGACGACTTATACAAACAGCTTTATACATTAATATGTTGCTTCTTTTTTGTCTTTTAAAAGCAAATTAATTCTCTCCTTCTGTAAATATCAAAAGATTGTTGTTAAAATTATCTATATTTTTTAATAAACATAAATTTAGACTTACTTTTATTCCAATCAAAAAACAACCCAAATGAAACGCATTATTACTGCTTTTTTGTGCTGTATCGCTTTACAAATTTCAGCACAACAAAAGGCTTGGCCAAACGAATTAATTACAACTCCGGTTAAAACAAATTACCAGAAAACATCTACCTATTCAGATGTGATGTCTTATATAACTGCGTTGCAAAAAAGATCTGATTTATTACATTTAGAATACATGGCAACCAGTAAAGAAGGGAATAAAATTCCGGTTGTTGTACTTGCAAATCCAAAAGTATCATCACCAAAAGAAGCAATTGCTTCTGGAAAACCAGTGTTATATATTCAAGGAAATATTCATTCTGGAGAAGTTGAAGGTAAAGAGGTCATACAACAAATCATGCGTGATATTTTATTGGGTACTAAAAAATATTTGCTAGACAATCAAATTATCTTATTTGCGCCTATCTACAATACAGATTCTAACGATAAAATGAAAAAAGGCAGAAGACCGTCTCAAGAAGATAGCCCTGTTGAAGTTGGAATCAGATCTAACAGTCAAGGATTGGATTTGAATAGAGACGGAATTAAAATGGAAGGCCTTGAAACGAATGGATTAATTCAGAATGTCCTGAACAAATGGAACCCAGAAATGTTGGTAGATTTACATACTACAAACGGAACATGGCATGGTTACGGAATAACGTACGCACCTAGTTACCATTCTGCAGGTGAAAAAGCTCCATATGATTTTACATGGGATGTTATATTTCCAGAAGTAACCAAAAATATTGGTAAAAACTACAAAGTAAAAATTGGTCCTTACGGATATTATTCTACCAGACAAGGTTGGCCGCCAACAGCAATTTACACTTACAATCATCATCCTAGATATTTGGTAAACCAAATGGGTTTGCGAAATAAAATCGGAATCTTAAGTGAATCTTTTGCTCATGATCGTTTTTACAAACGCATGAATGGAACCTATGGTTTTGTAGCAGAAATCTTAGAATTCACACATAAAAACGGTAAAAAAATGATGGCAATTAATGCACAAGCAGAAAAAGACGCCATCAATAATGTAATCGAAAATGCGGGTAAAGCAAAAAAAGGAGTTCGTTTTAAAATGGTTGCTTTGGATAAAAAAATCCCTAATTATAGAACCTATGATTATATACCTTACACCAACAGTAAAGGCAAAAAAAGCTATATCCGTTCTGGAAAAATTATTGATGTAAAAAACGTAACCAATCTTTCGAAGTTTGATGCAACTGTTAACACAACTTTACCAAGAGGATATTTCTTACCAAAATCAATGAAATCAATTGTAGACCACTTGAAAAAACAAGGAATTAAAGTCACCGAATTAAAAAAACGCAAAAAAGCAACTGGAGAAGTGTTTTTGATTGATGAATTGAAAAATGCTAAACGCAAGTTCGAAGGACATTATATGACCACTGTAAAAGGAAAATATGTATCAGCAAAAAGAACTTTTAAAAAAGGAGATTACTGGATTGATATGGCGCAACCATTAACAAACTTAGCATTCTACACATTAGAGCCTCAATCTGATGATGGTTTGGTAAAGTGGAATTTCTTTGATGCCTATTTAAAAGCTCAAGGAGTAGATTCTAAAACGGTTGAATATCCTGTTTTTAAATATTATTCTATGAAATAAACTGGTTAACTTATATGCTCTCTATGGTAATTGTATTTAGTTTTTTAGTTATTATTCTAATTTTAGGATTGACGATCAACACTAAAAAATAAGACATCTTATTAGGTTTCAATTTCTATTTACCAAGCTTTAAAATCAAATAGAATTGACCTATCTTTGCGGCATGTTAGAAGATAAAAACCAAGATAGAACATCGCTATCTGAACTAGGAGAGTTCGGATTGATTGACCATTTAACTAAGCATTTTAAAACCAATCATACGGCAACAATAAAAGCTGTTGGAGATGATGCTGCTGTGTTAGACGCCTCAGAAAAACAAACCTTAATCACAACCGATTTACTGGTAGAGGGGGTGCATTTCGATTTGAGCTATATGCCATTAAAACATTTAGGGTATAAAGCGGTTATGGTTAATCTATCTGACGTATATGCAATGAATGGAATAGCCGAGCAAATTACAGTTTCTATTGCTGTATCTAATCGTTTTCCGCTAGAAGCAATTGAAGAATTATATGCCGGAATTCAATTAGCCTGTGATACTTACAATATTGATTTGATAGGCGGAGATACTACTTCTTCTACCAAAGGAATGTTGATTTCTGTTACTGCAATTGGGAAAGCAGACAAAGAAGATATTGTGTACAGAAATGGTGCAAAAGAATCTGACTTAATTGTTGTTACTGGAGATTTAGGTGCAGCATATTTAGGCTTACAAGTATTAGAAAGAGAAAAACAAGTGTTTCAAGTTGATCCTAAAAATCAACCAGATTTAGACAATTACACCTATTTAATAGAACGTCAATTAAAACCAGAAGCTCGTAAAGACGTTGCTGGCTTGTTAAAAGAACTAGAGATAAAACCTACTTCTATGATTGATATTTCTGATGGGTTGTCTTCAGAGATTATGCATATCTGTTCGCAATCTAAAGTAGGTTGTAAAATTTATGAAGATAAATTACCATTAGACCCTCAAGTAATATCAACTGCAGAAGAATTTAAAATGGATTCTACAATGATTGCTTTAAGTGGTGGTGAAGATTACGAATTGTTATTTACGGTACCTATTGCTGACTTTGATAGTATAAAAGGAAACCCAAATTTTTCTATTATTGGTCATGTTACTGCAGAGAATCAAGGCATCAATTTAGTAACTAGATCTGGGCAAGAAATGGAATTAAAAGCGCAAGGCTGGAACGCTCTGAAAGAAGAGTAAATCATCTACAATATTTTAAAAACTCGCAGTTAATGGTTGCGAGTTTTTTTAATGAATTATTTTCTAACATAATGACTTTGCACCAATTCATTTAAAAAAATTTCCGTTTTTAAATGCTTAAATTCTAGTGAAGTTGAAAGCAAATCAAATAACGGAATTCCATCACCTAATACTACCGGAATCGTAGTTATTCTAAGTTCATCAATTAAATCATCTTTTAAAAAATTCTGAACCGTTTTCCCTCCATCAATATATAAGTTGTAAAACCCTTTGGCATGAATTGTATTTAAAATTTCTTGCACAGTTCCTTTCAACAAGGTTACTTTTTCTTGTAATTTTTCTGGAACCGTTTTTAAAGAAGCACTCAACACAAATATATGTTTTTCATAAGGCCATCCTCCTCCAAAAGCAAGTATGGTTTCAAAGGTCGTTTTCCCCATTACAATTGCGTCAACTTCAGCCATTAACACATCAAAACCTAAATCATTGTGTTCTGGGTTCGGAATCATCTCTAACCAATCAAGTTCGTTGTTTTTCCCAGCGATAAAACCGTCTATACTTTTTGCTATAAACACAATATTCCTTCCTTTCATAATACTCTGATTTATTTCACAAACCTCTTTAAAGCAACGATTAACTCATCTTTATTTTCAACATGACTCATATGTCCATCAGGGAATTCAACAACCTCAACTTCGGTGTTTTTAACCTGATCTAACAAATCATTATAATCTAACACAGGATCTTTCCTCCCTAGAATCAGCATTTTTTTATAGGGAGAAAAATGCAATAACACTTCTCTGTCATTTCTAATCTTCATCCCTTCTTGCGCAGCAATATATCCTTGCAAAGACGTTTTTAAAGCTTCGGTTTTTATCTTTTTTATTTCTTCTTTAAAAAGCGTTCTATTTTTTGGCCTAAACAAATTAGCTATAGATAATTTTACTAAGTTTTTATAGTCGGTTTTTACAGCTTCTATAGCTCTTACTCTTAAAGCTACACGAGCCGAATCATCTGCTCTTGTTGTAGAATTCATCAAACACAAACCTTTTATATTATCTGGATTGTTCTCAGCAAATGCCAACGCCACATAACCACCTAAAGAATGCCCAACAAACACAGATTTTCTAATTTTTAAATGCGATAAAACTGCGGCTACAGCTTCTGCCATAACCTCCATAGAATGTACATATCCAAAACACTCGGTTTTTCCGTGCCCCAGTAAATCAACACAAACCACTCGATTGTTTTTAGACAACGAATCTACTACAGAACTCCACATCGTAGAATTCTCTAAAAACCCATGTAACAAAACTACTGAAGATCCTTTTCCAACAGACGAAAAAGAAATTTTTGTATTTTTATAAAAGATAAAATCTTGCATCACACAAAAATATGTATCTTTAGTGAGCAAAACCTAAAAAAATCAACAAAAATGTTTGCCTCTCCGTTTGCCAATATCACTAAAAAAACAGAAAAGAAACTCACGTTCACCCTGTTTTATTTACTGTTAATTTCGATCACAGTAATTCTTTATTTTGATCGATTTTTAGTCAACGAAACAACTCCAAATGGTATCTTCTCATTTGAATTAGCAAGCACTTTAGAACGTTCTACAGAAATCATCAATTCTTGGTCCAATTTATCCAGAACCTATGCTGGACTAAGTTTAGGGTTTGATTTTCTATTCCTATTTATCTACTCGTTATTTATTGCCCTTTTGACTCATAAATTAAATGTAAGACTTTGGATCGGCAAACCACTTTTTAAACTCGGCGAACTTCTTATTTGGTCAATGTATCTAGTCGCTATTTTCGATATTATTGAAAATGTTTCATTGATTAAATTACTGATTGGCAGCAGTCAACAACTTTGGGTTTCCATTGCATATTGTTTTGCCCTAATGAAATTCATTTTAATAGGAACTTCCATCCTTTATATTCTTACCAATTCATTCATTCTTCTTTTCAAGAAACGTTCATAAATGCATAAAAATAAAGAGATTCTCATCATTGGATTCGCCCTGTTTTCAATGTTTTTCGGAGCAGGAAATTTAATTTTACCCCCTTTTTTAGGAGTGCAATCAGGAGAAAATTGGAGCTTAGTAACGCTTGGTTTTTTTGTAACTGCGGTGGTCATTCCTATTCTTGGAATCATGGCTCACGCTAAGCTACAAGGGACCATGTTCGATTTCGGGAAAAAAGTTTCACCCACATTTAGCTTGTTATATTGCTTGACTGTCTATGTTATTTCTATTGCTTTACCTGCACCAAGAACAGCTTCTGTTACGCACGAAATGGCCATAGCTCCGTTTTTAGGAACCTCTTCTATATGGACTAGTTTAGTCTATTTTTTATTGGTCTTTCTTTTTGTGATAAACCGTTCAAAAATCTTAAATCTAATTGGAAAATACCTGACTCCTTTTATCATCATTATTCTGTTGGCTGTGATTTTTGTAGGAGTCACCACCACACCAGAAACCATAAACCCAACAACTTTTGACACGCCTTTTGTAAGTGGGTTACTAGAAGGGTACCAAACCTTTGATGCTATTGGCGCCATAGTAGTTGGTGGTGTTTTAGTGATTTCGATGAACTTTAACAAGAACACTTCTTTTCAACTCAAAAAAGAATTCATTACCAAAGCCGGAATTGTAGCGGGAGTTGGTTTATTGGTGATTTATGCTGGATTGATTTATAGCGGAGTACTATTCAGCGCATCATTTGCAAAAGGAGCAACTAGAACAGAAATACTTTCTAGTTTAAGTACACAAACCTTAGGGAATGTTGGAACCACTTTTTTAAGTGTTTTGGTAGCCTTGGCTTGTTTTACCACTGCTATAGGAATTATTACCGGAACAGCAGATTATTTTAAAGGACTGTTTAAAAACTCCCAAAAAGCGTATGTAACTACCGCAATTGTTAGCTGTGTTTTAGGTGTTTTAATTGGTCAGTTTGATGTGCATTATATCATTGTAATTGCATTGCCTGCCTTAATGTTTATTTACCCAATAACCATCATTCTAATCTTATTAAATGTACTACCAGAAAAATTAGCATCACCAACCATATTTAAAACAGTAGTTGGTATTACGTTCTTATTTAGTATTCCTGATTTTTTAAAATTCATAATCAACCCAGAGAGCTTAGCTGGAATTCAAAGTTACATTCCACTATCAGAATTTAGCTTAGGTTGGGTGTTGCCTGCTGTAATAATTTTCACAATTGTGAATGTTTTTAAATATTTTACGACTAAGACTTCGTAATTAATTATAAAAACACATTTTATGGAATCAACTACCAATACACAATGTCCAAATTGCTGGGGATATCAAGTTTATGACGAAAACCATCCTGAAAGAGAAATTTGTCAGTGCACACCTAAAGATAAGTAAGTTATTTAAACAGATCAAAACCTTTCAAAATTGAGAGGTTTTTTTGCTATCTTTTTCTCATTCTCTTTGGCCCCAACCAGAGCCAAAACCCGGTAATCGTAAACAGCAATAAGGCAATACTCATTACAGTAGTATACACCAATTTTATTGGATTACCTGTTGTTTTAAAGTACGTATCTAACGCAGAACCATCATGAAGCTCCTCAATAAAATCAGAATATCTTCTTTCAACAGACAGCAACCCCCCAGAAGAACCATCCAATTGAACGCCGTAATACTTAGTAAAAACAAATTTTACAATGCCTTTGTTTTTTCGAACATCAATCCGTTTTACTGTCACTGAAATATCTGTTGATATTTCTTCCTTTAAATACCTAAAAGCATTCTTTTCTAAACTATCTAAAGGCAACCAATCTTTTAATTCTTTGGATGTTCCTTGTTGAGTTTTTGACAATAAGATTCCGAAACTATTCTTTTTCCACCCCAAGAATAAGCCGCTTATAGAAATCACAAAAAAGAACACAAATAAAGTAGCTCCCATCATTCTGTGTACTTTTCTAAAAGTTCTTAAAACTGTTGCTTGTTGTTTTCTTGTTTGATGTTTGACCATACATAAATTTAGAGCGTCGAAACTAATTTATTTCGCACAAAAAAAGCGAGTTTTCACCCGCTTTAACATTTATTTTATTTTCCTAAACTTATTGATTCATCAACGTTTCAATTTCATCAGCAGCAATAGGAATATTACGCATCAAATTAAAAGGAGCGCCAGTTTCTTGAATCACCACATCGTCTTCTAAACGAATTCCCATATTCTCTTCCGGAATATAGATTCCTGGTTCAACAGTAAATACCATATTTGCTTTCATAGGTGTTTTTAAGGCTCCATAATCATGAGTATCTAATCCCATATGATGCGAAGTACCGTGCATAAAGTATTTTTTATATGCAGGCCATTTTGGATCTTCATTTTGTACATCTGCTTTATCTATCAATCCCAAATCCAACAATTCAGAAGTCATTATCTTTCCTACTTCTTTATGGTATTCTGCCCAAATAGTTCCAGGAATTAACATTTCAGTTGCTGCATCTTTTACACGATGCACAGCGTTATAAACAGCTCTTTGTCGATCTGTAAAACGACCAGAAACCGGAATTGTACGTGTCATATCAGAAGAGAAGTTTGCATATTCTGCACCCACATCCATCAATAGCATATCACCAGCTTTACAAGCTTGGTTATTTTCTATATAATGCAAAACACACGCATTATAACCAGAACCAACAATTGGCGTATAAGCAAATCCTTTTGAACGATTGCGCAAAAACTCATGCATATATTCCGCTTCAATTTCATATTCCATTACACCTGGCTTTACAAAATTTAAAATCCGTCTAAAACCTTTATCAGTAATATTACAGGCAGTCTGAATTAAATCTATTTCTTCTTGCTCTTTTACGCCTCTTATATCTTGCAAAATAGGATAGCTCTTTGCCCAATTATGCGCAGGGAAATCACGTTTCACTTTTTTGATAAAGCGATCTTCTCTACTTTCTAACTCTACAGATTGACGATAATGTTCGTTCGTATTAAAATAAACTGTTTCTGACTCTGTCATTAAATCAAAAAACACTTTATCAAAATCACTCAACCAATACACCGATTTTATTCCAGAAGTTTGAGTTGCTTGTTCTTTCGTTAGTTTTGCTCCTTCCCAAATAGCAATGTGATCATTTGTTTCAGTAACAAACAACACTTCTCTATGAATTGGGTTGATTGCATCTGGAAACATCACTAATATACTCTCTTCTTGATCAACACCACTTAAATAAAAAATATCTCTATGTTGATGAAAAGGAAGTGTTGTATCTGCTCCTGTAGTAAAAACGTCATTGGAATTAAATACTGCAATCGATTTTGATTTCATTTGAGCAGTAAATTTAGCTCTGTTTTTAACAAAAAGTTGATTGTTTATTGAGTGATATTTCATTTTCGCGTGTTTTATAAACGAACAAATGTAGTAATAATGGATATAAAATTGATTAACTTAAAAATGAATTTGAAAAAATAAAATAAAAAAAAATCATCAACAAAACCCTTATAACAACTGAAAACATAGCCCTAATCAAACCTCTTTACGATACATGTTCCTTCCCAAATAACTAGAATTTGAAAAAAATATAATTATTTTACAAAAAAAAGCCAATAAATGCATTTAGTAACATTTATAATACTATCTTTGCACCTAATATTATTTTAATACATTATTACAATGACTAAAGGATCAGTAAAATTTTTCAATGAATCTAAAGGATTCGGATTCATCGTTGAAGAAGACACAAACAAAGAACATTTCGTACACATTTCTGGATTAATCGATGAGGTTAGAGAAGGAGATGACGTAGAATTTGACTTACAAGAAGGTAGAAAAGGAATGAACGCGGTAAACGTGAAAGTTATCTAATAAATACACTTTTTATTATTAAAAAAGACCTATCAATTAATTTGATAGGTCTTTTTAGTTATATAAACTTTATGATTATATACTTGAATTAAGCACAGACAAAAAGCTAGATTTTCACTACAAGAATTAAAACTTTTTATCTTTTTTCTTGTAGTGAAACCATCTTATATCTTTCTATCTAGAGCGTTTTTTACTACTATCTCTTCTAGAAGCCCTATTATCATTTCTACTTCTACCTGCTTTATTTTCACCCTGTTTTCTATTTCTTGGTGAATGGTTCTTTTGTTTTGATTTTTTAGAATTAGCTTTTCCTGGCTCATCATTGTTTTTAGGCTCGTATCCTTCAATAACTTCAGTCGATAATTTTTGCTTTAGCAACTTTTCAATCTCTCTCACATATTCCATCTCTTCTATACACACCAAAGACAGAGCTTCACCTTTAGCACCAGCCCTACCAGTTCTACCAATTCTATGTACATAATCTTCAGGAACATTTGGCAATTCGAAATTTATAACATGTGGCAGCAACGGAATATCTAATCCACGAGCAGCGATATCTGTCGCAACCAACACACGAATGTCATTATTTTTAAAACCAGCCAATGCTTTGGTTCTTGCTGTCTGACTTTTATTCCCGTGAATAGCAGCAGCCGAAATTTTGCCTTCTATTAACTTTTTCGTCAATTTATTAGCACCATGTTTGGTTCTAGTAAAAATCAATACTTGTTTCCAGCTTCCGTCAGAAATTAATTTGGTAACAAGCTCTGTCTTTTTCCCTTTATCAACACGATATACCTTTTGAGTAACTTTCTCTGCAGTTGAATTTTCTGGTTCAGCTTCTACCAATACTGGGTTTTTTAAAATTCCTGCAGCCAATTCTTTTATCTCCTTAGAAAAAGTTGCAGAGAATAATAAGTTTTGACGTTTAGCCGGCATCTTGCTCATGATCTTTTTGATATCCCTCAAAAACCCCATATCTAACATTCTGTCCGCTTCATCCAACACTAGAATTTCAACTCTCTTTAAAGACAACGCCCCCTGGCTTTCTAAATCTAATAATCGTCCTGGAGTTGCAACTAACACATCTACACCTTGCCTAATTGTTGCTATTTGCGATTTCGCTTTTACACCACCAAAAACCACGGTAGATCTGATATCTAAATTACCTCCATACTCTCTGACATTATCATGAACCTGAGCAGCCAACTCTCTTGTTGGTGTTAAAACCAACGCCCTAATTGGTCTGAATTTTGGGTGACGTGTATTATTTAATATTTGCAGCATTGGCAAAGAAAACCCAGCTGTTTTCCCAGTACCTGTTTGTGCAGATGCTAATACATCTTTTCCTTTTAAAACTAATGGTATTGCTTTTTCTTGTATTGGTGATGGTTTTGTGTACCCTTGTTTGGCAACTGCTTTTAATAAAGCATCTGATAATCCTAATGATTTAAACGACATATATCTATTTTCAAAAACAACAAAAACCGTTGTTTTTATCCGCAGCAAATGTACAGCTATTTATCTAGAGAAAATTTATCAAAACACAATGGAGATCCACAATCTGTTTGTTCTAAAAAAAGAACCTTAAATTTTTGTTAATATTTTTGTTTCCATTGGCAGTTGTGGTAATTTCATCAGCTTAAATCAACTACAATGAAAACCTTATTAAGATCAACAGTTTTGCTCTTTTTAGCCACATTCTCAATTACGGCTCAACAAAACACAACCTCAGCAAAAATAATTAAAGATGCTCTGGTTCAAAAACTAAAACTTACTCAAAATTCTATTGTTAAAAACATTGAATTTACCAATATTGGCCCAACAATTATGAGTGGTCGTGTGGTAGATATTGATGTAAACCCAAACAATACCAACGAGTTTTACGTTGGATATGCTTCTGGAGGTTTGTGGTATACAAATAATAACGGAACCTCTTTTACTCCAATGATGGACAATTCTCCTACTCAAAATATTGGTGATATTGCTATTGATTGGAAAAACGGAACTATTTGGGTTGGAACAGGAGAAAGTAATTCTTCTCGTTCTTCGTATCCAGGAATCGGAATTTTAAAATCTAACGACAAAGGTAAAACCTGGCAGCATGTTGGGTTATCAGATTCTCAACATATTGGTAGAATTATCATCAACAAAAACAATCCAAACGAAGTTGTTGTAGGAGTTATTGGGCATTTATATTCTAAAAACAAACAACGTGGTGTTTATAAAACTACTGATGGAGGAAAAACATGGAAAAACACTTTGTTTATTAATGATATGACAGGGGTTATTGACATTAGTGTTTCTCCCAAAAACCCAAATGTATTATTCGCTGCTTCTTGGGAACGCATTCGTAAAGCTTGGGATTTTGATGGAGACGGAAACGGTTCTGCTATTTATAAAAGCACAAATGCAGGTTCTACCTGGATAAAATTAACAACTAAAGGAAAAGGATTTCCTATTGGAACAGGAGTAGGAAGAATAGGATTGGCTGCTTTTAATGATGATGTTGTGTATGCTTTTTTAGACAATCAGTTCAGAAGAAATGGTAAGCCTGTAAAAAAAGGAAAAGGAATTCAGAAAGATGATTTCAAAACAATGTCAGTTTCAGATTTCTCGAAACTAGACAACAAACAACTAAATAACTACTTAAGAAGCAATCGTTTTGATAAAAAAGAAACAGCATCTTCTACCAAAGAAGCTGTACAGAATGGAAGCATCAAGCCAAGTCATTTGGCAACCTATTTAGAAGATGCAAACTCTAGGTTATTCAACTCGCCAGTAATCGGAGCAGAAGTGTATAAATCTACAAACGGAGGTACATCTTGGAAAAAAACACACAAAGGGTATTTAGATGGCGTGTATAGTTCTTATGGGTATTATTTTGGAATAATGGGCGTTAGTCAACTAGATCAAAACAAAATTTATATTGGCGGAGTTCCTTTATTAAAATCTAATGATGGTGGTAAAACATTCAAAAATATTGGCGCATCAAACATGCATTCAGATCACCAAGCCTTATGGGTAAATCCAAATAAACCGGGTCATATTGTAAACGGAAATGATGGCGGAATTAACATCACTTTTGATGATGGAAAAAACTGGACTAAAAACAACCCTCAAGCAGTTGGGCAATTTTACGCAATTAATGTAGACAATAAAAAACCATACAATGTTTTTGGAGGTTTACAAGACAACGGAGTTTGGTATGGATCTAGCAGCTATAAAGCATCAAAAAGATGGAACGGTACTGGCGATTACCCATACAAAAGAATTGGTGGCGGTGATGGAATGCAAGTTCAAATAGATTCTAGAGATAACGAAACAGTTTATACAGGCTCCCAGTTTGGTTATTACTTTAGACTGAATTTAAAAACGGGTAAAAGAAAATCCATTCATCCTAAACATAAATTAGGAGATTCGCCGTACAGATACAATTGGCAAACACCAATTTTACTATCACCACATAATCAAGACATCTTATACATGGGTGCAAATAAGTTGTTGCGCTCTATGGATCAAGGAAATACTTTTCAGGTTATTTCTGATGATTTAACAACTGGGGGCAAAAAAGGAAATGTGCCTTTTGGAACTTTAGCTAGTATTTCTGAAAGTCCGTTTCAATTTGGATTGATTTACACAGGCTCTGATGATGGATTGATTCATGTTACGAAAGACGGAGGAAACACTTGGAAAAACATCACAGGAAACCTACCTGAAAACCTTTGGGTAAGTAGAATAATTGCATCAAAACATAAAAAAGGAAGAGTATATGCTACTTTAAACGGAATGCGTTCTGATGATTTTGGAGTATATATATATTCATCAGAGAATTACGGAAGAACATGGAAAAGTATCAGCAGTAACATCCCAACTTCTGCTGTAAACGTAATAAAAGAAGATTCAGAAAACAAACACATCTTATATGTTGGTACTGACAACGGCTTGTATGTTTCTTTTAACAATGGTAGTACCTGGAGTGCTTTTAGTAATGGGCTGCCAAATGTAGCTATACATGATGTAGTAATTCAAGAAAGAGATAAAGAATTGCTTGTAGGAACTCATGGTCGAAGCATCTACAAAACAAGCATTGCTCAATTACAAAAATTCAATACTATCAGTAGTAAATCTACTCATCTATTCAAGGTGAAAAGCATTCGAAAATCATCTCGATGGGGGAGTTCTTGGAGTCAGTGGTCAAAACCAAACTTACCAAAAGCAACAGTTTCTTTATATACTGACACGGAGAAAAAAATCACTATCAATGTCTTTTCAGATGAAGTAAAAGTAAATTCATTTACAGTAAATGC